>Ga0302324_100003743_pt1 | contig 34240 bp, 28 predicted proteins | sample Palsa_T0_1_FD_201949 | JGI IMG/M metagenome (GOLD analysis project Ga0302324, IMG submission 201949) | Peat permafrost microbial communities from Stordalen Mire near Abisko, Sweden - Palsa_T0_1 | ecosystem: Environmental > Terrestrial > Soil > Palsa > Peat permafrost | place: Sweden: Abisko...
CTGAAGACAAGGCTGAAGACAAGTCGGCCGCCATGAGGCGTTTCACCGCGCGCGGCCTCGGGCGGGAGCCGCTCAATCCAGCACCCGCAGGACGTAGAACTTGAGGTAGCGAGTTTCCCGCAGGTGCACGAGCACCGGGTGGTCGCGCGGAGCGCCGCGGCGCTCGACAATCTGCACTCGCCGCTTGGCGTCGGCGGATGCGGAGGCAAGCATCGCCTCGAACCGCTCCTCATCCACGTGGTAGGTGCAGCTCCCGGTCATCAGCACGCCTCCGGGCGTGAGCAGCTGGAGCGCGCGGAGATTAATCTCCTTGTAGCCGCGCAGCGCTGCCTCCACCGCGTCCTTGTTCTTGGCGAAGGAGGGCGGGTCGAGAACGATGGTGTCGAAGCGGCGGCCCTCGTCCACCGCGTCGCGCAGGAAGTCGAAGGCGTTGGCCTCCACTGCCTCGACATTGGTGAGACCATTGCGGCTCGCATTCTCCCGCAGCGTGGCGCAGGCCGGCCCTGAAATCTCCACTGCGGTGACGTGTGTCGCCCCGCGTGCCAGCTGCAGCGCGAAACCGCCATGGTAGGCGAAGCAGTCGAGCGCATTCCCCGCGCCATAGGTGGCAGCGAGGAGGTGGTTCTCGCGCTGGTCGAGGAAGGCCCCCGTCTTCTGGCCGGCCCGGACGTCGGCCAGCAGCGTGATGCTCCCTTCCGTATAGGGGACTGTCTCGGGGACCTCGCCCCGGAGGACTTCGCGACGCGAGGCAAGGCCTTCCAGCGCCCGCACGCCGACGTCGCTCCTGTCCATCAACCCGCGCGCGCCGAAGTGCTCGAGGAGGACGTCCGCCAAGAGCTCGCGGCGGTCATCGGTGGCCTTCACCAGGAATTGCGCCGAGAGCACGTCACCGAAACGGTCCACCACCAGGCCGGGGAGGAGGTCAGCGTCGGCATGGACTGCGCGGTAGGTGGTTTGGCCCGTGTCGATGCGCCGGCGAAGCGCATCCGCCTGGGCAATGCGCCGGGCGAAGAAGGCCTTGTCCACCGGCTCGTCCTCGAGCGTCAGGCAGCGCAGCGCTATTTTCGAGGCCTTCGAATAGAAGGCCTTCCCCAGAAACCAGCCGCGAGCGTCCAGGACGCGGACCACTTCGCCGCCGAGCAGCGTGGGCTCTCCGGCCAAGTCTCCGCGGTAAATCCAAGGATGGCCCTCCTGCCAGCGCTCGGTTCCGCGTCGGTTGATGACCACGTTGGGGAGCCCATCCGCTCCCACCTGGGGGAGGGCCCGGTGCGACTCCCTCGCGCCAGGGCTGCGTCTGTCCACCGTGTGCGAAGTGGGCCTCTGCGCAACTCGGCCCCCGACGCTGTCTGCCTGGGCCGGAGTCTCCATCGGTGCTTCGCGGTGGGCTTTGAAGCGGGAGTCCCGGGGGTCCGTGCTTCGGGGCGCAGTGCGCGCCTGGTCGCGCGGGGTGGACTTCACCGTGCGGGAGTCACGTGGGTCGGCGCGACGAGCGTTGCTGGCGCGCGGGGGCGGGTTTCGGGGAGCCATTGCTCTCCCTTACACCACTCTTGATGTGCTGGACTTGCCAGGCCCGGAGGACGTCCTTGCGCTGGATGTCCTCGGGGAGAATGCCGGGCGTCAATTCAAGGAAGGTGCCGAGCCCAGCTGTGGCCTCATCCAGTTGGAACCGGCGGTAATTGGTGGAGAAGTACAGCGTCCCACCCGGTGCGAGCAGGGAGAGTGCGGAGCGGAGAATCCGCAGGTGGTCTCGTTGGACGTCAAACGACCCCCGCATGCCTTTGCTGGTCGAGAAGGGCGGCGGGTCGAGCACCACCAGTTCCCAGCGTTCCTTGCCGGTCGCCGCCTCGGCCAGCCAGCTCAGCGCATCGGCGCGCACCAGCGCGTGTCCCCGGCCCTCGAGCGAATTCAAGGCCAGGTTGCGCGCCGTCCAGTCGAGGGAGGTGTTGGAGAGGTCGACGCTGGTGGTGCTCCGCGCGCCTCCGGCGGCAGCGTAGATGGTGAATGCGCCGCTGTAGGAGAAGAGGTTGAGGAAACGGCGTCCGTGGGCCTCCCCGCGCACCCGGGCCCGCGTCAGTCGGTGGTCCAGGAAGAGGCCGGTGTCCAGCCGGTCGGCGAGGTTGACCCAGAAGCGTAAGCCTTGCTCCTCGACGACGAAGTCCTCGCCCGAGGTGCCGAGCCGGGGGTACTGCGCCCGGCCCCAGGCTTTGGGGAGGTGGGTCTTGGTGAAGACGTGCTCCGGGGCGACCTCCAGCGTCTCCACCACGTCCTGGAGAATTCCCTCCCGGAGCGCCTCGCCGCCTTCACCGCGAGCCGCGCGGCGGGGGTACTCGAGGAGGTGGACGCGGCTCCCGTAGCGCTCGACGACGTAGGGGAAGTCGGGCACGTCCCGGTCGTACACCCGGTAGGCCGTGAGACGCTGGCGCTGCGCCCAGCGGCGGAAGTGCCGTGCATTCTTGGCGAGGCGGTTCCGGAAGGCAGTTGGCACGGGGGCTGAAATTCCTCGCATGGTCCGGGCAGGCGCGCCAGGGCTCCCGAGTCCCCCCGGGGAAAGAAAGGAAGGGCGAGGACGCATCCATTCGTTGACAGGCCCTGGCAATTCCCCAAGCCTCTGGCGCCATGGACAACCGGGAAGCCGCATCGGCCGTCGTGTACCGACCGTACGTTCCTGCCGACGTCACCATGACCGAGCTGACGTTCCGGGGCCTGGTGGTGGGCTCCCTGCTCGGCATCATCTTCGCAGCCTCGAGCGTCTATCTGGGCCTCAAGGTGGGACTCACCGTCTCGGCCAGCATCCCGATTGCAGTGCTGTCCATCACCATCTTCCGCGCCTTCGGCAAGGCCACCATTCTCGAGAACAACATCGTCCAGACCACTGGCTCGGCCGGCGAGTCATTGGCGGCCGGCGTGGCCTTCACCCTCCCGTCCCTGCTGTTGATGGGGTTCGAGATGAATGCGCTCCGGGCGACGCTGGTGGCGCTCCTCGGCGGCGCATTGGGGGTGTTGATGATGATTCCCCTGCGCGAGGGACTCATCGTCAAAGAGCACGGAAAGCTCACCTACCCGGAAGGCACGGCCTGCGCCGAGGTGCTCATCGTCGGCGAGAAAGGCGGGATGAGTGCCCGTACCGTCTTCGGCGGCCTCGGTGCCGGGGCCCTCTTCTACACCTTGGGGAAGATTTTCAAGTTCTGGGGCGAGTACCCCTCCTGGAACTTCAACAGGTGGTTCAAGGGCGGCTCGCTGTCCTTCGAGTCGAACCCGGCGCTGGTGGGTGTCGGCTACATCATCGGCACCCGCACGTCGAACATCATGATGGCCGGGGGCGTGTTGTCCTTCTTGGTCCTCATCCCCCTCATCACTCTCTTCGGACCGGGTGTGACGTCGGCACTTTACGGCGCGGCTGTCCCGGTGAGCGCAATGAGCACCGGGCAGATTCGCAATGCCTTCGTGCTGTACATCGGAGCAGGCGCGGTCGCCGCAGGCGGTGTGCTCACGCTCATCCGGACACTGCCCACCATCGTGTCCGCCTTCAAGCGCGGCCTGGGCAACGTCAATTTCTCGGGTGACAAGGTCGCGGCCAAGGTGCCACGGACCGAGAGGGACCTCTCGATGCGGGTGGTCCTGGGAGGGACGCTCGCGCTGGTGGTGGCCATCGCCATCGCCCCCTCGCTGGGCATCAACGCCGTGTCCGCGGTCCTCATCATCCTCTTCGGCTTCTTCTTCACCACCGTTTCCAGCCGCATCACCGGTGAAATCGGCAGCTCGTCCAACCCCATCTCGGGGATGACGGTGGCCACGCTGCTCATCACCTGTCTGCTCTTCCTGGCCGTGGGCTGGACGGGCGTCCCCTACAAGGAGATGGCCCTCTGCACCGCGGCCCTGGTGTGCGTCGCGGCCAGCAACGGCGGCACCACCTCGCAGGACTTGAAGACGGGCTTCCTGGTCGGCGCCACGCCTCGCAACCAGCAAATTGCCATCATGGTCGGCGTGCTCACCAGCGCACTTGTCATCGGCTTCACACTGGTGGCCCTCAACAGGGCGGCCACCACCTATGTGCCGAGGGACTACCCGACCTTCGCGGCCACCGAGGCCACGGCCAAGTCGGTGGGCGGGGATTTGCTCGCCTTCTCGCCGGAACCGTTTGCTTTCCGTGGGACGGACTACCGGGTGCTGTACGTGCGTAACGAAGTCGGGGGAGTCCCCCGCGGGAAGTACCTGGTCGGCGTCGACAATCGAATTGCCTTCCTGGCCGACCCAGGCGTCTCCGGCGTGGAGCCGGTCCAGCGCCGCGCGGACGGCTCGGTGGAGAAGGTGGTGTCCAAGTTCGATGCCCCCAAAGCGCGGCTCTTCCAGTTGATTATTGACGGTGTGCTGGAACGCAACCTTCCCTGGAGCCTGGTCCTCATCGGCGTCTTCCTCGCCCTGCTGCTCGACTTGTGCGGCGTCTCAGTGCTTCCCTTCGCGGTGGGGGCCTACCTGCCGCTCTCCACCTCGTCCGCCATCTGGCTAGGCGGAATCGCCCGCTGGCTCGCGGACAAGCGCTCCAAGGTGTCGGCCGGAGAGTCGGAGTCTTCACCGGGAGTGCTTTTCTCCTCGGGACTCATCGCCGGAGGCGCACTCGTCGGGCTCGTCTCTGCTGCGCTCGAGGGGCTGGAGACGACCATCGCCGGACCGGACGGGCTCCCCCGCCAGGAGACGCTCCTGAAGCACTGGGGGCTCGAGCTGTCGTACAAGGTGTTTGGCCAGGTGCGCGGAGAAGCCATCGAAGCATCCGCCGGCTGGTCGATTCTTCCGTTGCTGGGGCTGACGGCCCTCTTGTACTGGGTGGCGTCACGGCGCCCGAAGGCCGTCTAGGCTCCCCACGGGGGCCGTTCAGCGCGCGCGCCGGTGGATGTGGACCGGGCTCGAGCCAAGGAGCACCTGCGCCCTGAGGGCGCTCGCTTCCTCCTCCCAGTGAATGAGGACCGCCAGCAGAGCAGCCGCCGAGCGTTCGCGCTCCGCTTGCAGACGGCGGAGCAAGTCGGCGGCGGCCGGGAGAAACGCCCGGGACGCATGCTGGTCGACCAGCCCAATCTGGATGTCCAGGTCGTGTAGCTCGCCGAGCGTCGTCTGGAGCGGAACGAGCTCGGTGCGAATCTCCCCAGTCTCGGACGGCATCGCCGGCTCGATAAATTCCAGCGCATAGCGAAACCGCTTCACGGCGACGCGCAGCTGGTGCATGGGCGCTGGCCCGGGGTCGGCCAGCGCCGCGCCAACCCACTCCTCCAGCGCCTCCAGCTGATGCACCAGCCGCTTGCGCAAGCGGTGTCCGCCGAGGCGGCCCCTGGGGCGAAGGCCTTCCAGGCCCGAGAGAGCGCGCGTGCCGCGCTTGGCCCAGCGCTGCAGCGCAGCCCGGGCTGCATCCACGCTGGATGGACGCGTTGCGCCAAGGGCATTCCGGACCTGCGCCACGACGGCGGCCTCCTCCGCCGGCAATTTGCGGCGAAGCCGCGAGAGGCCCGCTAGCTGCACTTGCAAGTCGCGCAGCGGGCCGAGTGCCGCCTGGAAGCTCGCAAACTCTGCATCAGCACGCCGCAGCGCCTTGCCCTTCCCGAAGAGGCGCGCCGCTCCCCGGAGACGGCGCAGTGCCACCCGGACGTCGTGTACCCGCTCGGGCGTGAGCCGCTCGGCCGCTGCTGTGCAGTGGCGCTGGACGTCGGCCAGACGCGCGGCCAAGAAGGCGGGCGCTGCGTCGACGAGGCGGGTGGAGGCCCGGAGGCCTCGCACGGGGCGGGGAGCGGCCATGCCGTTGGGTGAGATTTGCCCCGGAGTGGGGGCGCGCCGCAAGTTTCCCCACGGTGACGAAGCGGTGACAGCCCCTGCGGAGGGCGCCCTCCGGAAGTCGAGGCTGGAAAACCGGCGGACCGAGGGCCGCCTTTCTCGGACGTCTCAGCCGCGGGACAAGACTTGAAATTCCTCGTCCGTCAAGTTGAGGGCCGAGGCGGCCACGTTCTCTTCGAGGTGCGCGACGGACGAGGTGCCGGGAATGGGCAACACCACCTTCGAGCGACGCAAGAGCCAGGCCAGCGCCACCTGCCCCGGCGTGGCCTTGTGCCGCTTGGCGATGGTGTCCAGCGCACCTCCCGGACGGTTCAGCTCACCGGCGGCCAACGGGTACCAGGGAAGAAAGCCGACGCCCAGCCGCGTGCACGCCTCCAGCACCGCCTCGGCGCTGCGGTCGCTGAGGCTGTAGCGGTTTTGCACGGAGACGATGGGAACCACCTTCTGCGCCTGCTCGAGCTGCTGGACGCTGACGTTCGACAGGCCAATGTGGCGCACCTTGCCCTGCTCCTGGAGGCGGACCAGCGCCCCCAGCGACTCGAGAAACGGGACGGCGGGGTCCACGGCATGCAGCTGGTAGAGGTCGATGCGCTGCACGCGCAGGCGTTTCAGACTCCCTTCGCACGCGGCGGTCAGGTGCGCCGGCTTGCCGTTGCGTTCCCAGACGCCCGGGCCGGACCGCGTCAGGCCCCCCTTGGTGGCGATGACCACGCCCTTCGGGTAGGGGTAGAGGGCCTCCCCGATGAGCCGTTCGCTCACCTCGGGCCCGTACGAGTCCGCGGTGTCAATGAGGTTGACGCCCAGCTCGACGGCGCGGCGCAGCACAGACTTCGCTTTCTCGCGGTCCTTGGGCTCTCCCCAGATGCCTTCTCCGGTGATGCGCATGGCGCCGAAGCCCATCCGAGTGACACTGAGGTCTCCTCCCAAGAGAAACGTTCCACTGGCGGCGGCGGGAAGAGGCGTCATGGGTGAGACTCCGGCGAAGCGTTGGGACAGCCCGTCTTCTAGCGGCTCGGGCCTCAGGGTGCACCACCACGTCGAGCCCGGCGGCCGGGGAATGGTCCTGCCTGCGCCGGGGGGAGGCTGACAGGGAGGGGCCTTTCTGGTGTGTTGCCCAAGCCATGCGCTTCGACACCCTCGCCATCCACGCCGGCCAGCAGCCGGACCCCACCACCGGCGCCATCATGACGCCGGTCTTCCTCTCCTCCACCTACGTGCAGGCCGGCCCCGGCGAGCACAAGGGGTACGAATACAGCCGCACACGGAACCCGACGCGCACCGCGCTCGAGGCGTGCCTAGCCGCCCTGGAAGGGGCCACCCATGGCTTCGCGTTCGCCTCCGGGTGCGCCGCCACAGACTGCCTCATGCACCTCTTGGACGCGGGGGACCACGTCGTCTGCAGTGACGACGTTTACGGTGGGACGTTCCGGCTCTTCGACAAGGTCTTCAAACGTCTCGGGCTGGCCTTCAGCTTCGTCGACTTGTCCCGGCCCGGGGCCCTGCAGGCGGCTCTGCAGCCGAAGACGAAGCTGGTGTGGGTGGAGACGCCCACCAACCCCATGCTCAAGCTGGTTGACCTGGCCGCGGTGGCCGAGGTGTCCCGGAAGCGCGCCATTTTGACGGTTTGCGACAACACCTTCATGTCTCCCTATTTCCAGCGCCCGCTCGAGCACGGCATCGACGTCGTCCTGCACTCGACCACCAAGTACCTCAACGGGCACAGCGACGTGGTGGGCGGCTTCGTTGGCACCAGCAACGCCGAGCTCGCGCAGCGCATTGGCTTTCTCCAGAATGCCATCGGCGGCGTTCCCTCCCCGATGGACAGCTTTCTCGTCCTACGAGGCGTGAAGACGCTCGGGGTGCGCATGTCCCGGCACCAGGGAAACGCCTTCCAGGTGGCCGAATTTCTCTCCGGACATCCCAAGGCGAGCAAAGTCGTCTACCCGGGACTTCCAAGCCATCCCCAGCATGCGCTGGCCAAGAAGCAGATGACGGGCTTCGGGGGAATGCTCACCTTCGAGATAAAGGGAGGGCTGGGCGCCGCCCGTGCCTTTCTCGCGGCGTGCAAGGTGTTTTCCTGCGCCGAGTCCCTGGGCGGCGTGGAGAGCCTCATCGAGCACCCGGCCATCATGACGCATGCCTCGGTACCGCCGGAGAACCGCGCCAAGCTGGGCATCACGGATGGTTTCATTCGCCTCTCGGTGGGCATCGAGGACGCCTCGGACCTCACCGACGACTTGACGGCTGCGCTGGCCAAGGCCTGATGAGCGAGCAGTCGGAGTGGATGGAGGCCGCGGAGGCGGCGGCCCGGGTAGCCGGGAGGGTGGCCTTCGTTCACTACCTTCGGGGCGTGGTGGTGGAGACGAAGGGTGACGGGACACCGGTGTCGGTGGCCGACCGTCAGGCGGAGGAAGCGGTCCGGGAATGGCTCGAGGCCCGTTTCCCGCAAGACGGCATTCTCGGGGAGGAACTCGGAGCGGCCAGGCCGGAGGCCCGGCGGCGCTGGCTGGTGGACCCCATCGACGGGACGAAGACGTTCGTCCGCCGCGTCCCTTTGTGGGGGACGCTGGTGGCGCTCGTGGAAGGTGAGGAGGTGCTGGCCGGCGCGGCCTTCTTCCCGGCCGTCGACGAGTTGGTGGTGGCCGCCCGCGGCGGTGGCTGCCGCTGGAACGGACAGCCAGCCCGCGTCTCCGAGGTAGCCCGCCTCTCCGAGGCCACCGTGCTGGCCACCGATGAGCGCTTCGCGCGCAATGCTGTGCAGCGGACGCGCTGGAGTCGTCTTGTCGACGGGGCAGCTCAGGCGCGCAGCTGGGGCGACTGCTACGGGTACTTGCTGGTGGCCACTGGCCGTGCCGAGGTGATGGTGGACGGCGTGATGGCTCCCTGGGATGCGGCCGCGCTCAAGCCCATCATCGAAGAGGCGGGTGGCGTCTTCACCGACTGGCAGGGACGGAAAACGGCGTTCGGCGGGGACACCATCGCCACCAACCAGGCGCTCTCTGGAGCGGTCCGTGCGGTCCTGGTCGGAGACCGCCTGTAAGGCCGCCGCTCTCAAGGATCAGCAAGGGCGCGAACGACTCGTGGCGCGTGTTGCTCCTGACGGGACGCCGGTCCTCCAGTTCCTCGACGCCCGTGGTCACGTGGTCCGCGGGTTGGGTGCGGATACGAATTAATCCGGCCGGGAGCAGGCGGGGCAACCAGCGGGCGTCTCCACCCCCGCGCTCAATGCGCCGCCTCGGCTTCGTGCGGGAGCCTGACCACGAGCGTCAAGAGGACTGCCTCCCCATTCAAGAGCACGAGGTGCCGACACTTGTGAAGGAACCGCTGGATGTCCGTCAGGCGTTCGCCCTTCGCCCTGATGAAGCCCAGGTCCGCCCGCGGGTCCGGGTTGAGGGGGAGTGTCAGTGAACCGACCGATGCGAAATTTTCCCAATCGCTCGGCCAGACGCAGAGCGTTTTTTCGGTCGCCCTCTTCACGTTGAGGAAGACGGAGTCGGGGAACCAACGACGCTCGCGCGGGTCCGAATACGACTCAAGCGCGCGGTGCACGCGGGCGAAGGCCGCAGGCTCGGCGACCTTGTCGTCGAATCCAGAAATGGCGATTGCGCGAAGTCGTCTGGCCTGGGGGTCGAGGGCGGCAATCTCATAGAGCGGCAGTTCCGTCGAACTGGGGGATGCGGGGTTGGCCGCGAGCTTGAGGAAGTCGGTGAGTTGAAGGCCATCGAGAAAGGACGCCATCTCCTGGGGCGTGAGCTCGACGGAGAAATACTCCACCAGGTTCTCTTTGGACGAGCGCTGCACGATGACGAGTCCGGTGTCGTAGAGCATGAAGCGATACTCGTTGTTGAAGGGCTGGGTCGGCAGAATGGCGCGCAGGCTCAACGCAGGTTTGGCTGACGGAGCTTCCGTGCAGCTCTTCTGAATCTCGGCGAGGCGCGCAACGTAGCCGGCCTGCGTCGCGCCGCTGCCCTGTGGCGCCGTCTCCATCGCGCGCGCTTGCATGGACACCGCTTCGCTACACCGTCCCACCCCTGCAAGAGCCGCAGCCAGGGTGTCGATGAAAACGGCCTCCCACGGTGCCACTCGAACCGCGGTGAGCGCCAGCGGCAGGGCGTCTCGTGGTCGGCCCTGCTGGAGGTCCAGAGAGGCGAGCGCCTGGCAGACCAGCGGATGGTCCGGCGAAAGCGCGATGGCCTTGCGATAGGCCTGCGAGCGCTCGTCCGACGGCTCGTTTTCCCCCTGTAGCGCATCGCCCAGGGCGAGCCAGGCCAGCCCGTCGTCCGGGTGCGCCGCGGTTGCGCGTCGGGCCAGCGCCACACGTTCTGCAGGCTTGACCAGCGCCAGTTGCATGCGCACTGCGCCGACATTGCCCGGGTCATCGGCCAGCGCCGCTGACAGCTCGGCCTGCGCCTCCTTGGCCAGGCCTGATGCCAGCGCCGCTTCGGCGCGGATGGCGTGCACTTCTGCGGACGTCATCGGGCGCTTGCTGTCGACCGTGAAATGAGACTCGGGGAGGGCAACCGTTGCCGGGTACAAGGTTCCGTACTGCGCGAAATGATTCAGCACCTGGTCGATATTTCCCAGCGTGTCCACGGGGAACACCACGGTCCAGGCCCTGGTCGGGTCCATGCCCGAGAGCAGGAGCCTCTGGAATCGCACGAACTCGGGAAGATGCGTGGTGTACATCCATTGCACCATGAGCCAGCTCAGGCCCTCGAGGCCGAGCCGCGTTGCCTCATCCTGCGGGTTGAGGGTTCGTCCCCAGGCCTGGGCGTCGGCCACCGTCAGAGTTCGGTTCGTGGCGTAGTGGCCCATCGCCGGCACGTTCATGCCACCGAAAGTCGCCGCCTTGCCGTCGGCGGAGACGCGAAGCGTCTCGAAGAACTCGGCAAGCCCCACCGCGAACCACCGCGGCTGGCGTCGGTAAAAGAACGAAGCCAGGTGTCGCACCAGCACCCGCCTTAAGACAGAGGTGGTCTCCTCCAACTCCACCGTCGAGCGTTTTTCCCAACGGTCGGGCGAGCCATAGAGGAAGACTCTCGGCGGGTAGCCGCTGGACCCGACCTGGTGATCGACCAAGTCACCAAAGTAGTACTGAAAATCCTGGTGGCTGGAGAAGACGACCAGCTCGATGCGGTCCTGGCTGAGCGTCGTTCCCGGCCACGCCGCCGCGAGGAGTGCGGCACGCGTCACCTCTGCCAGGAAGGTCGCTGCTTCGGCGCCTGGCAGGCCGAGGTCCGTCTTCACCGTGACATGGGCAGTCTTCGCCTCGACCCAGCCCGTCTTGGACTCGGCGGCCAACGCCGCCGAGGTGGCCAACAGGAGGCCAAGACCGGCGACGCGCACCGTCAGCAACGCAGGAGGCACGGTTCCCCCGAGAAGGGCTTCGCGTCACCATTCGACTCCGCCCCTCAGCGCTTATTCAGCGTACACCGCCCCAGGGCGCGGGCCGGGCTCAAAAAACGCGCGGCAGCGGTCACATCCGGGCCGCGAGGAATTCGATGAGGTCGATTTTCGTGATGATGGCCACCACTTCCTCGTGCTCCTTCACCACCGCTACGTTGTCCTGCGAAAAGACGTCCCGCAGCGCCGAGAGGCTGGCCTCCGGACTCACGACGCCCTGGAGCGGCGCGACCAAGGTGTCAATGGGGTCCACAAAACGCTGCGTCTTCGCCACCAGCGCGTTGAGCAAGTCGTACTCGTGAATCATCCCCATCGCCCGACCGGCGCCGTCCTTGACCGGCATCTGGCTGATGCCGTGGCGTCGCATGGCGTCCACCACCTCGTCGATGTGTTGGCCGGTGCGCGCGAAGTGCACCGTGGGTTGCCGCTCCCGGATGAGGTCGCCCACCCGGCCGAGACCCTTCTCGTCCACGACGAAACCGTTGTCGCGCATCCACTCATCCGAATAAAACTTGCTGATGTAGCTGTTGCCGGTGTCGGTGAGCACCACGACAATGTTTTTGCCCCGCCCGAGCTCCTTGGCCAGCTCGACTGCGACGTGGACGGCGCCGCCCGAGCTCCCGCCGGCGAAAATGCCCTCGTCACGTGCCAGACGGCGAGCCGCGCTGAAGCATTGCTGGTCGTCCACCTGGCGGACCTCGTCTAGCACGGAGAAGTCGAGCGCTTTGCAGAGCATGTCCTCGCCGATGCCTTCCACCTTGTAGACGTGGGGCTGGGGCAGCTTTCCCGTCTGGAAGTAGCCCTGGTAGACGCTGCCCACCGGGTCCACGCCGACGTTGCGCAGCCCGGGCTTCTTCTCTTTGAGAAACTTGCCCGCGCCGCTCATCGTGCCGCCGGTGCCGAGGCCGGCGACGAAGACATCGATGGCGCCATCCATCTGCTCCCAGATTTCCGGGCCGGTGGTGACGTAGTGGGCCTCGATGTTGTCCGGGCTGTGGTACTGGTTGAGGTAGAAGCTGCCCGGCGTCTCACGGGCAATTCGCTTCGCAGTCTCGTAGTAGCTCTCTGGGCTTTCGGCGGGGACGTTGGTCGGGGTCACCACCACCTGCGCCCCGAGCGCTTTCAGCCGGTTGATTTTCTCCGTCGACATCTTGTCCGGCATGGTGAAGATGCAGCGGTAGCCCTTCACCGCCGCGGCAATGGCGATGCCCATCCCGGTGTTCCCCGACGTGTTCTCGACGATGGTGCCGCCGGGCTTGAGCTTTCCTTCCCGCTCGGCCTTCTCGATGATGAACAAGGCCATCCGGTCCTTGATGGAGCCCCCGGGATTCATGAACTCGCACTTCAGGTAGACGGTCGCGTCCTCGGGCCCGACGGTCTTGTTGAGACGGACGAGCGGGGTGCGGCCGATGGCGGCGAGGATGTTGGGTAGGACGTTCATGGCAGTTCCAAGGGTAGCACCCCCCTGGACTTCTCCGGCCAGGGCCTGAGGGGTGTGAAGTCCAAGGTGGCCCCGGTGGAGGGAGGCCGTGTAGCGTCCTGGGCCAATGAATCTCGAGGCCGCGCTGCGCGACCAGGTTGCCCGGGCCACCGGACGGCCGCAGCACGACGCTCCCGTCCAGAGACTCAAGGGAGACGCGAGCAACCGAAGCTACCTCCGGGTGGGCACCTGGCCGGACAGCCTGGTGGTGATGGTGATGCCGGAGCAGGCGCCGAGCAGCGAGGAAGCCGCCGGGAAGGCGGTCCCGGCCGAGCTTCCCTTCGTCGACGTGCAGCGCTACCTGGCGCAACTGGGTGTCCGCGTCCCGGCCATTCTCCGCTACGACGAGCCGGCGAGGATGATGGTGCTCGAGGACCTGGGGGACGTGACGCTGGAGAAGGCCCTGGAGGGGACGTCGGCCGAGACGCTGTACGGCTCGGCAGTGGACCTCCTCGCTCGGCTGCGCACGGCTGCCGAGGCGAGGCCCAAGCTTCAGAGCATCGCTTTTCGGCGAGCCTTCGACGAGGAGCTCTACCTCTGGGAGCTCCACCACTTCCGCCAATGGGGGCTGGAAGCCTGGAGTGGCAAGGCGCCCACCCTGGGCGAGATGGTGGTGCTGGAGGAGGCTTTTCAGAATGTCGCCCGCCGCCTCGCCGCCGCTCCGCGCGGCTTCACCCACCGTGACTACCAAAGCCGGAACCTCATGGTGAAGGACGGCGAGGTGGTGGTGATTGACTTCCAGGACGCGCTGCAGGGGCCCCGGGCCTACGACTTGGTGGCGCTGTTGCGTGACAGCTACGTCACCCTCGACGAGGAGTTGGTGGATGCCATGCTGCGGCGCTACCAGGAGGCAGTCACCCGGGCCACCGGGGAGCGCTTCGACCCAGTCGACTTCCGCTCTTTCTTCGACTTGCTCACCGTGCAGCGCAAGCTGAAGGACGCCGGCCGCTTCGAATTCATCCACCGGGTGAAGCACAACCCGAGCTTCCTGCCGCACATTCCGCAGTCGCTGGCCTATGTCCGAGCCGCCTTCGAGCGGCTGCCCCAGGACGCAGCGGTGCAGGCGCTGCGGCGCGTGGCGTCGAGTTACGTTCCCGAGTTGCAATGAAGGCCATCGTGCTTGCCGCCGGGCTCGGGACCCGGTTCCGGCCGCTCACCGACAGCTGGCCGAAGCCGGCGGTCCCGCTGCTCGGCCAGCCGCTCCTGCGGTACACGCTGGCTGTGCTCTCAGGTGCCGGGGTGACGGAGGTCGGCCTGAACACCCACCATTTGGCTGCCCTCATGGCACGCGTGGCGGAGGAGGAAGCGGCCCGCTTCGGGATGAAACTCACGCTCTCTTACGAGCCCGTCATCCAGGGAACGGGCGGCGGCATCCGTGGGCTCCGCAAGGCTGTGGAGGACACGGACGTCTTCCTGGTGTGGAACGGGGATGCACTCTTCACCCCGTCGCTCGGGCCCCTCCTGGAAGAACATCGGGCCCGGGGCGCGGCGGCCACGCTGGTGCTGGTGCCCATGCCCCACGCCGGCAGCTACGGCACGGTGGACGTCGATGAGGCCGGACGGGTGCGGCGCATTGCTGGCCGGGGTGCAGGTGGGCCGTCGCTTCACCCCTGGCATTTCTCGGGAGTGCACCTCTTGTCGCCACGCGTTTTCAACGCCATGGCCGAAACGGGGCCGGAGGACATCAACCGCGACGTCTACCCAAGACTCCTGGCCCAGGGCGAGCTCTTGTTGGGTGCGGTGGTGGATGCTGCCTGGCGCGACATGGGCACGGCCACAGGGTACCTGGCTGCCCAAGAGGCCCTCTTCGCAGGGGATGTCCCGGACGTCTTCGGTGCTGCGTCGCCGTTTGCACGGGCTCTCGGCGAGGGCGGTGTGTGGAAGGCCGAGGGCGCGCGGCTCGAAGGGACACCAACGCCTCCGGTGTTTCTGGACGCCGGCGCGGTGGTAGAGCGCGGCGCGCGGGTCGGCCCCAACGTCTACGTCGGGCCGGGCATCCGCGTGCCGGCCGGCAGCTCCATTGCGCACTCCGCGCTCCTCGAAGGAAGCGCGCCCTCGGGGCACCTCCAGGGCGTCCTTCTCTTTCAGGGCTGCATCCTCAGGGCTTGAGGAGGCACCTCAGTCCTTGAAGTATCGCACCAGGATGCAGGTGATGTTGTCGTTCCCGCCGGCGGCGTTGGCCAGCTCGATGAGCTGGGTGCAGATGGCTTCCAGGTCCGTGGAGGCAGTCACTGCTGCCAACAGCGCATCGTCGTGCACCATCCCCGACAGCCCATCCGAGCAGAGGACGAAGAGGTCCCCCTCCTGGGCCTCGAAGCGCTCGATGTCCACCTGCACCGTGTCCTTCATCCCCAGCGCTCGAACGATGACGTTCTTGTGCGGGAAGGCGTCGATTTCCTCGGCGGTGAGCTTCTTGGCCTTGAGGTAGTCGTTGAGAAGCGAGTGGTCCTCGGTCAGCTGGCGAAGCGCCCCATCTCGCAGGTAATAGGCTCGACTGTCCCCGACGTGTCCGATGTAGACGCCGTCCTCGGCGAAATGCAGCGCCACGATGGTGGTGCCCATGCCCCGGTAGTTGGCCTCGGTGCTCGCCGCCTCGTAAATGCGCGCATTGGCCAGCTTGATGCCGGTGGCCAGCCGGTTTTCCTCGTAGTTCCGGCCGCGGTCCATCTTGAAGGGCCAGGTGAGGTCAGCGTCCTTGGAACTCCGGCGGTAGAAGTCCTCCAGCTCCTCGATGGCAATCCGGGAGGCGATTTCGCCCGAGGCGTGCCCGCCCATTCCGTCTGCGACGCAGTACAGGTGCTCGTCGGCCAAGACGAGGAACGCGTCCTCGTTGTGGTTTCGCTTCATCCCAACATGACTGCGGCCGGCGACTTCAATCCGCATGGGCGTCTCGGCACGCTACCAAGCCGGGGCAGGGGGGCAAAGGCATACTGGAGGTAGGACGTCGCCGGCCAGAAACTGGCGGGGGAGTCAGGAGTCGGGCTTGCTTCGTGGCACAGGAACATGCTCCGTCCCCTCGAGCCCCCGCTGCACCTGGTCCTGGTGGCGCCGCAGATTCCTCCCAACACCGGGAACATCGCCCGGTTGTGCGCGGTGACGGGCTGCCGGCTGGTCCTCGTCGAGCCACTGGGCTTTTCCATCTCCGACCGGGAACTGAAGCGGGCCGGCCTCGACTACTGGGACAAGGTCTTTTTGGCGGTCTATCCAGATTGGGACACCTACGTCGCCGCACATGCCTCCGCTCGGCGTCTCCTCTTCAGCGGTCGCGGCCTCACCTGCCTGTGGGACGTGCGTTTCCGCTCCGGAGACCATCTCGTCTTCGGCTCGGAGACGGAGGGTCTGCCAGAGCAGGTGCTCTCCGGGACAGATGGGGTCGCGGTGTCCATCCCCATGCTTCCGGACCGGCGCAGCCTCAACCTCTCGACCGCTGCCGGGGTGGGGACTTACGAGGCGCTGCGTCAGCTCGGCTAGAATGTAAGAGGAGCCTCTCCGCATGGAATCCCGCACCTCTCTGCCGCCGCCTGCTGCTGACGCGCTGTTTCGCGCGGCGCGGGAGCACGCCACCGGCTGGCTGACCTTTTCCTCCGGCGGAGCAGAGGCTCGGCTGTACCTGCAGGCCGGAGACCTCGTCGGTGCCCGACTGGGCTTCGGCTACCAGACGCTGGCGCAGGCCCTGCTGGTGTCCGGGATGCTCGACTTGCCGAGTTTGGATGCCCTCTGGGCGCGCGGTGAGGCGGGTCCCGCCTCCCCGGCGCTGCTGCAGGCGAGCGGGGGCGACCTGGCCGCGGCCGCGGAGCTTCAGACGCTGGCCTCGGTCCGGCGGTTGGTGAGCCACGGCGGTGAGGCCACCTTCATGCCGGCCATGGTGGACGGAGGCGTGGCCAGGGTGCCCGGAGCGCGGGCGGTCCGAGCAGCCTTCGAAACGCTCGGGCCTCTGCGCCCCGATGCCATCGTCTGCTGCCGGGACGTGGAGGCCTGTGCGGGCTGGGTGCTCCGGGAGGAGGAATGGGCGTTGCTCGGGCGGTTTGCGACATTCCGCCCGGCGGGAGACTTGCAGCCCACCGAGGCGGCGCTCTTGCGCCTGCTCCAGCACGATGGGCGGGTCGAGATTCTCGACTCGGCGCGCTGGCAGGCGCGCGCCGAATTGGAGCGGCAGGAGGAGGCGCGACGCGCCGAGGAGGAGGGGCGGCGGAATGTGGCGCGAGCCGCCATCGAATCTGCTCGCAACTCCGAAGAGGTGCGCCGCACCGAGCAGCTTCAGCGCGCGGAGCAGGCCCGCCGAGCGCTGGCGGCCGCACGGGCGGCCGAGTCAGCCTGGCGCGAGGCCCAGGCCCAGCTGCCCCGCCGGGACACTCCTTTGGAAGAGGCGCTGGCCGACACGGTGGTGCGTGGCCGACTCGCCACGGACACCCTCAGCGGCGCCGTCCAAGCGCTCGAGTCCACCGACCCGGCGTTCCCCCGGCCAGGCTTCGAGGAGGTGCCGCGGCTGACTGCGGCCGAAGCCATTTCGGCCGGTTCGGTGTCCGAGCCGGACACGCTGCGGCCGGTGGTGACGACCGAGAGTGGGGAGGCTGACACCCGCAAACCCTTCAGGCCGCCGCCGCCTCCTCCTGTTCGCCACAAGACGGAGGAGCCGGTCATCATTCCCGCCGTAGTTCCGGGGCCCGGAGCCGTGCGGCGCCGCGACACCCTGCCGACGTTCGCCGCGCTGGGGACGCCGCCGGTGCTTTCCGAGGCCTCGGTGCTCCCCGAGAGCGGTGGGCGGCCACCGGGCTCGACTCCCATCTGGGGCTCGGACGGGGATGACCAGGCCGCCTCCGAGACGCTGCTTCAGGCCGCAGAGCGCGTGGAAGTCATTCCCGTGCCTGTCCCAGCCGGCGGGACGTCCCCGGTCCCGGAGCCGATTCTTCTCTTCGCCGACGCCGACCTTCCCGCGGCCGCAAAGAGCCCAGCCGAGCTGGTGCAGGAGATGACCGAGGCCCTGCGCCGCGCCGGGGCAGGCGCGCCGCCGGAGGCGTGGCTCGCTGCCACCGAGGGCGCCACGGCCGCGCCCACCAGCACCTCGGCCTACCCGCCGACCGTCATCCACACCCCCCAGGCGTTTCGGACTCCCCTGCGGTTGGGTTCTTCGGCGTCGACGCCCGAGGAGGACTTGTGGCGCCTTGTCCAGGACCCGGGCGTGCCGGTCCCGGCGCCCGCGCCCGCGTCCTTCGAGGAGGCGCTGGCCCACGTGGATGCGCACCTGTCTTCCCTGGTGGGGCTCAGGGAGGAGCCGGTGACGCACACCGACCTCCCGGTGGATGCCATGCTTCACGCCTCCGCGGAGGTCGGCGCGTGGCAGCTGGAGATGCTGCCGCCGGTGGTCGAGCCCGCGGCCGCCCCTCCGCCTCCACTCGAGGTCACGCCGGCACTGACCCCGTCGGGAGGAGGCGGCGTGCCCGGCGAGGCGGCGCGCGAACGGCGCCAGCGGTTGCTTCGTCGTGCCATCCAAAACCTTGGGTCAGTGGTGGCCCGGCCCCCGAAGACGCTGGGGGACGCGACCCCGCTCGAGCCGACGCCTGCCCCGGTTCCCTCCGTCCCTGGCCCGCGCACCCGGGCCGAGCAGGCCCTGGCGCGGCAGGTGGAAGAGCGTTTCGCCGGTCTGGCCGAGGCGCGCAACCGCTTCGACATTCTGGGCTTGCACCTCGAAGCCACCCGCGAGCAGGTGAAGGCGGCGTACCTGGACTTGGTGAAGGTGTTCCATCCGGACCGCCTTCCCCCGGCGCTGGCCGGCCTGGGTCCTCAGGCCACCGCCGTCTTCGATTCGCTGCGCGAGGCGCAGGACTATCTCCAGGACGACGAGCGCCGGGCTTTCCACGCCAAGGAGATGTCGGCGCTGGCCAGCGGGCGGCCGCTCCGCGACCAGACGGAAGCGACCGAGGCCTACCGGGCTGGGGAGGTGGCGCTGCGCCGCAGAGACCACGCCGCAGCCGAGGCGCACTTCGCCGAGTCCTACCGGCTCTACCCACGCGCCAACGTCCTCGCCGCGCGCGCCTGGGCCATCTACATGGACCCCAACCGCAAGTTCGACGCCGCGGTGGCGCGGGCGATGATGGTGGACGCGCTCAAGGAAGACCCGAGCTGCGACCGGGCGCACTATCAGCTGGGCGTCATTGCCCGAGTGGAAGGCGACGTGGAGCGGGCCGAGCGTCATTTTCGCGAGGCGCTCAAGGCCAACCCCCGACACTTGGAATCGAGCCAGGAGCTGCGACTGATTGAGATGCGCAAGCGCGGAGGACCGGTCCGCAAACCCCGCTGAAGCGAGGCCCCCCCGGGGCGGCTCAGGCCAGCGGCGCTCTTTAGCGCGCCCGGAGTGCCGCCTCGAGGAGGTGGCGGTCTGCCTCGGACATGGCAAGGAATTCGATGCCCATGCCCGGCGGAGCATCGCCATCCGGAAAGCGCCGGACCCAGGCCACGCGGGCTTGGGCCGACAGCGGCGCGGCGGAGCCGGGAAGGTGAAATTCGAGTGCCAGCGTCTCGCCTGGCTCGAGGAGCACGTCGCAGCGGAGGAAGGTTCCACCCGCGGAGAGGTCCGCTCCGACCAGCGTCAGCTCGCCCTCGCCGCCGGCGTCCTTGCCACGAAACTCGACGCTCAGAGCTCGGCGGGCGTGTCTGCGTTGCTCGGCTCCACTCGTCACAGCATTCCCCTCAATCAGTCTGACGGCAGGGTGTCAAGGCACCCGCTCGGTTCCCCTCGGGGCGATGTCGACCGCCCCGGCCAATCGTTGACGGCCGGTGCGCGCGCCCACAATCATCCGCGGGCAGAAAGCCTGCCGGGACTCCTTCGCCGGCTTCCAGACGGTGCACGCGCGTGGCCAAGCAGCACCTGCTCCTAGTCGACGGGGACGCAAAAAACCTGCGGGTGATGGAGGTCAGCCTGAAGAAGGCAGGCTTCCAGGTCACCACCGCCGTCAACGGTCGGGACGCTCTGGAGAAAGTGCAAATCAGTCCGCCGGACTTGGTGCTCTCCGACACCCGGCTGGCGGAGCTCGACGGCTTCGAGCTGTGCCGACGGATGAAGGCGGATGAACGCTTCGAGAACATCCCCTTCGTCTTCCTCTCCAGCCAGAAGGCGCTGGAAGACAAGGTACGGGGCCTGGAGCTGGGTGGGGAGGACTACCTCACCAAGCCCATCTACATCCGCGAAATTGTGACGCGGATGAAGATGATTCTGCAAAAGGCAGACGAGCGTTTCGAGCGCCGGGAGACGAAGGGCGGCTTCTCCGGGAACCTGGCTGACATGGGGGTGGTCGACCTGGTGCAGACGTTCGAGGTCGGCCGCAAGACGGGAATGGTGCGCATCGAGGGCGAGCACTCGGGGGCCATCTACTTCCGGGACGGGCGGGTGGTGGATGCCGAGCTCGGCAAGCTGGCCGGGGAAAACGCCTTCTACCGCGTGCTGAATACCTTCGAGGGGAAGTTCGACGTCCACTTCGAGCCGGTGGAACGCCCGGACCGCATCGAGGTTTCCACCCAGGGCTTGCTCCTGGAAGGGATGCGGCGGCTGGACGAATGGGGGCGGATGCTGGAGCAGCTGCCCTCGCTCGACACCGTCTTCGAGATTGACTACCGGCAGCTCGCGGAGCGGCTGAGCGAGATTCCCGACGAGGTGAACGCGCTGCTCAGGCTCTTCGACGGACACCGCACGCTGACGCGGGTGGTGGAGGACTCCAACTTCGAGGACCTGGCGGCCCTGGGCATCATCAGCAAGCTGTACTTCGAGGGCCTCATTCGCGAGCTGGGGAGCACCCCCCCCTTCGGAGCCCGGGACGAGCGCCGCCCTGGCTTCGACGAATGGCTGGCCCGGCCCTCGACGGGCTCCGGGGCGGCCCCGCTCGCCCTGGCGCGGCCGGAGCTGGAAGCGGTGGCAGCCGAGCTGGCCAACGCCGAGCCGGAGCTTCCGCCGGGGCCGTCCTCGAGCGCCGGCTCACCGGAGGCCGCTCCTGCCGCCCCGCACCCCCATGAGCGCGGTGCGCTGGTGCTGCACTTCGGCGCGCGGGACGCGCCGGCCCCGGCGGCACCCGCGCCCGAGGCGCCCGGGCCGAGCGCGATGGATAAAGCGAAGCAGAAGCTGCTGGACGGCTCGGGCGGCGAAGCTCCGCCGGACGCGCCACCGGGCAGCTGGGGGCCGGCCCTGGAGGCGCGGGGAGTGAAGCCGTCGACTCCGCCGAATCTCTTCCCCGCTCAGCCAAAATCTGCCCCTCCTCCTCCCCGCATTGCACCCGTTGCCGAGCGCCTCCCGCCTCCCCGGTTTGGTGGGGCCGCCGAGGCGTCCCCCATCCCCCTCCGGCTGGAGCTCAAGCCGGAGCCGACACCCGTGCCAGCGGTCCCCGTGCTGCTTACGGTGGAGCAAGCCGTCAAGACACCACCGGGCCCCATCCCGCTCACGCTCGAGCAGGCCGTCACGCCCTTGCTGACTCCGGTGGTGCTCGGACGCATCACCCCCGCCGCAGGCACCGAGGCCCGCGGCATTTTCTCCGGAGCGCCTCCGGAAGCTGCGGTGCCGCCCGGCCGTTTCGACGGGCCCGGGCCTAGGGCGGAGCCGCGCGGCGCCGACGCCGAGAAGACGCCGGCTGCCCAGGTTGCCCCACCTCCGCCGCGGGCGGCGCCTACTGCCGAAGAGGCTGCCGAGGCGGCGTTGCTGGTGGAGGAAGTTCGCGCCATGGCATCGGGCCGCCGCCGTCGCCGGCGCCTGGGCGTCCTGGCGCTCGGGGTGGTGGCGTGCGGTGGCCTTGGCCTGTTTCTGCTGGGCCGGACCAGGCGGGCCGCGCCGGTGGTGCTGGCCTCACCACCGCCGGCCGCTCCCCCGGCTGCCGCTTCGGCTGCCACGAATGCTCTGGCCTCCGCGCTCGCGGCGCCCTCTCCCACTGTGTCCACCGCTGCGCCCCAGGACGCTGTCGCAGCGGACTCGCCCGAGGCCGTCTTCCGGCACTGCATCGAGGAGGGGGCGCGGGCCACCGAGCACGGGAACTTTGCCCTGGCGGCGGTGCAGTACCGCCGGGCGCTGGGGGTGAAGCCCAGCTCGCTCGAGGCCAAGGAGGGGCTGGGAGGCGCCATCGTCAATTCCAGCGGTGCGGCGGGCAGCTATAGCGAGGCCATTGCGCTCCTGGGCGAGGTGCTGCGGGCGGACGCCAAGCGGCCCCGTGCGTGGCTTTTCCTCGGTGCCGCACAGCAATTCAACGGCCAGTTCGGCCCGGCGCTGGAGTCCTACCGCACCTACCTCGAGCTGGCGCCCAACGACCGCTGGGCCCGGGAAGTCCGGGACGTGGTGAAGGTGCTGGGGCCGGAGGTAGCGCGCCGGGGCCACGCACGCTAAACGCCTCGTCCTGCCGATGCTTGTGCTGGGACTGGAGACGTCGTGTGACGAGACCGCCGCCGCGGTGGTGGAGGACGGCCGTCGTGCGCGCTCGGACGTCGTCTCCACCCAGGTGGACATTCATCGGCGCTGGGGCGGGGTGGTGCCCGAGCTCGCCAGCCGCAACCACGTGGTGCAGGTGCTGCCAGTGGTGAACGCGGCGCTGGAGCGGGCAGGGGTGGCGCTCGGCGACTTGGACCTCATTGCCGTCACCGCCGGCCCCGGCCTGCTCGGCGCGTTGCTCGTCGGGCTGCAGACGGCGCGCGGTCTGGGCGCAGCTACCGGCATTCCGGTGTTGGGCGTCAATCACCTCGAAGGGCACCTGCTCGCCATCCGGCTGCTGGAGGATGCTCCGGAACCACCTTTCCTCGGGCTGGTCGTGTCCGGCGGGCACACGAGCCTCTATCTGGTGGAGGCCTTCGGGCAGTACCGGCGCCTGGGCAGTACGCGCGATGATGCTGCCGGCGAGGCCTACGACAAGGTGGGGCGCCTGCTCGGGCTCCCGTACCCGGCCGGAGCCCCCATCGACGCACTGGCCCAAGGGGGAAACCCCCGCGCCATCCGCTTCCCGCGCGCGATGAATGCGCCCGACGAGGTGGACTGGAGTTTCAGCGGCCTGAAAACGGCGGTGCGGTCCCATGTCCAGAAGCATGGGGTGCCGGAAGGACAGGCGCTGGCGGACCTCTGCGCCTCGTTCCAGGAAGCGGTGGCAGACACACTCTCGGCCAAGGCCGTGGCGGCGGCTCGAAGGCTCGGCATCCCACAGCTTGTCCTCTGTGGCGGAGTGGCGGCCAACAGCCGGTTGCGCGCCCTCACACTCGAGCGTGGCGCGGAGCGCGACATCCGCGTCTTTCTCCCGCCGCCCCGGCTCTGTACCGACAACGGGGCGATGATTGGGGTGGCCGGCCACGAGGCGTTTCGACGGGGCGTCAGGCCCGGCGCGGGCCTCGCCGTCGACGCCGCCTGGAGGCCTTGACGTGGAGTCCCCGCGCTCCATCCTCCATCGCCGAGGCCTCCGCCCGAAGGATAGCTGGGGACAGAATTTCCTCGGCGACCCCGAGGCGCTCGAGCAAATCGCCGCCGCGCTGCAGCTCCAGCCGGGCGAGGCGGTGGTGGAGCTGGGGCCGGGGCTGGGACACCTGACGCGCTTTCTGCTCGAGACGGGGGCGCAGGTGACGGCCGTGGAACGAGACCGGGACATGGTGGAGGCGCTCTCGGAGCTGCGCAGCGAACGGCTCACCGTGGTGGCCGCCAACGCTGCGCAGGCGGATTTCGCCCGTCTGGCGGGGGTGGACCGGGTGGCGGTGGTGGGCAACCTGCCCTACCACCTCACCAGCCCCATCCTCTTCAGCGTCCTCGAGCAGCGCACCCACATCAGCCGGGCCGTCTTCACCGTCCAAAAGGAAGTCGCCCAGCGGCTCTGTGCCGAGCCCGGGAGCCGCACCTATGGGCTGCTCAGCGTGCTGCTCGGATTGTACTTCCGGCCCCACCTTCTCTTCACTCTGCCAGCGCAGCTCTTCCACCCGCCGCCCCAGGTGGACTCGGCCGTGCTCCGACTCACCGCGCTTCTCGTCCCGCGGGCCGAAGTCACCGACGATGGCCACTTTCGCCGCGTGGTGAAGGCCGGCTTCGCCCAGCGGCGCAAGACGTTGCTCAACTCACTGCAGTCTGACGCGGCGCTGGGCACCGGGGCGGAGGTGCGGGCGGCCCTGGAGGCTGCCGGCGTCGACCCGAGCCGTCGCGCCGAGACACTCAGTGTCGAGGAATTCGCGGCGGTGGAGCGTGCCCTGTCGGGGCGTCCTGAGCGAGCCTGAAGGGTGCGTGCCCACCGACGTTTTCGAAGACGCAGCGCTTGGCTCGGCGCTGCGACGTCAACTCTGGCGGGCTGCCGAGCCGCCAGGCCCGCTCGCCAGCAACTTGTCTGGCGTAATGGGAAGACCTCTGACGCGCGTCCCGGTGGCGTGAAAGACGGCATTGGCCACCGCAGCGGCTGCGCCGGTGATGCCGAGCTCGCCAATGCCCTTGACGCCGATTTCGTTCACCACCGTGTCCGTCTCCGGCACGAAGGTGATGTCCGGGGCAGGGAAATCGGGGTTGACCGGGAGATGGTAGTCGGCCAGGTCCTGCGTCATGAAGCGGGCGGTCCGCGCATCCATCACCGTGCGCTCCATGAGCGCCATGCCAATCCCGAAGGCGATTGCCCCCATCAGCTGACTCCGGGCGGTTTTCTCGTTCAGGACCTGCCCGACTCCGAAGGCACCCACCCATCGACCGAGCCGTACCTCGCAGGTGTCCGGGTCGACGCGGACTTCCACAAACTGTGCCCCAAACGAGTGCATGGCGTAGGCGTCCTTCTCCTGGCCAGGTCCCGCCTCAGCCTCCGCCGACAACTCTGGAAGGCTGCGCCGAGACAGGAGCGAGGCATACGTCTCTTGTCTGCCCTCGAAGGCCATCGTCCCGTTGGTCACCACGATGCGGGAGGAGTCCGCCCCGTAGAGCGGGGAGGCCCTGTCCGCCACCGCCAAAGCGAGCGCCTTGTTGCGCAAAGCCAAACCCGCCTTGTGCACCGCCGAGCCCACCGAGGCTGCGGTCTGGCTCCCTCCCGAGCCGGGCGTCTCCGGCATGAGGGTGTCCCCGAGGTCGAAGTGCACTTGGCCAGCCGACAGCCCGAGTGCGTCGGCTGCCAACTGCGTCATCACCGTGTACGTCCCCGTGCCGAGGTCCTGGGAGCCTGACACCACCTCCGCCCTCCCGTCGGGCAAGAGTCTGGCGCGCGCTGCCGCTTTCCCACGGTTCACCGGGTAGCTGGCGGTGGCCATTCCCCATCCCAGAAGCATGCGGCCATCCCGCATGGAGCGGGGCTCAGGCGTGCGGCGGGCCCAGCCAAACCGGTCCGCGGCAACCCGGTAGCATTCTCGCAGGGATTTACTGCTGAAGGGCTTGCCCTCCGAGGGGTCCTTCTCGGCATAGTTTTTCAGCCGGAGCTCGACGGGGTCCATCTTGAGCGCCCAGGCCAGCTCATCCATGGCGGACTCGAGGGCAAAGCTTCCCGATGCCTCCCCGGGCGCGCGCATGAATGTCGGTGTTCCTATCGAAAGGCGCACCAGGCGCTGCTCGGTCTCGATGCACTCGGACTGGTAGAGCATGCGTGTCACCGCGGTGCAGGGCTCGCTGAATTCGTCGAAGCCGGACGTCGGGTTGACGGACTCGTGATGAAGCAGGACGAGCCCTCCATCGCTTCGTGCCGACGCCACCACCCGCTGCTGGGTGTTTGGACGGTGCCCCACTTTTCCGAACATCTGTGTGCGCTCGAGCACGAGTTTGACCGGCCGCTTCAATTCGCGCGCGGCGAGCACGGCCAGCACGGTGTGTGCCCAAGTCGACCCTTTGCACCCGAAGCCCCCGCCCAGGAATTTCGTCACCACCCGCACCTTCTCCACTGGCACGCCACAGAGCGCCGCCAGCCGTCGCCGGGCGTTGAAGATGCCCTGAGTCGTGTCGTAGACGAGAAGACCCTCATCGCTCCAGGCGGCGATGGTGGCGTGGGGCTCCATCGGGTTGTGGTGCTCGAGTGGCGTGGTGTAGGTCGCATCCACTGTCGCGGCGGGTGTCGACTTGGGCTCTCCGGAGCGCGACTGGGAAGGCCTGCCCTTCTCGGACTTGGGCGAATACGCGTTCGCCAATTGCCCTTCGAAGTCCGTGACTGGCGTCGTGGCGGAGTAGTTGACCCTGACCAGCGCCGCTGCAAACGTCGCCTGTTCGAGGGACTCGGCGACGACCAGCGCCACAGGCTGCCGCTGGTATTCGACCTCTCGTCCTTGAAATACATGAACGACTCGGTCCTGCGGGTTCTGCTTCTTGTCCACCGGAATCGCCAGACGCAGGGGCGTGTCGGGGGAAAAGACGGCCAGCACGCCGGGCGAACGCCGGGCGTCGCGGTCGTCGACCGACCGGACGGTGCCGCGGCCGATGGTGCTTTCGACGAGCACTGCGAAGGCCACGCGCTCCTGGGGAAACTCCGCCGTGTACTTCGCCGCACCGGTGACTTTCGCCCTCCCGTCAACGCGGTCCATCGGCATGCCCACGGAAGTCGCCATGTCCTAGCCTTTCAGGCCTCGCCGGCGACGAGGTGGAGGGCACGCACCAGCGCGCGCTTGGCGAGCTCGATTTTGAAACCGTTCTCTCCATGCGGCTTGGCCCCGCGAAGCGCCGCCGCGGCGGCCGCTTTGAATCGGACCTCGTCGGCGGGCTTGGCCTTCAAGGTCGCCTCAGCCTCGTGGCACCGCCAGGGCTTCGTGCCAACGCCGCCGAGGACGATGCGCGCCTCGCGCACCCTGCCGCCCTCGAGGTCCAAGGCCACCGCAACCGAGACCAGCGCAAAAGCGTAGGCGGCCCGGTCCCGCACTTTCAGGTACCGGGAATGGGCGGCGAAGGGTCGGTTGGGCACCTCCACCGCGACGATGAGCTCGCCAGGCCGGAGCACCGTGTCCTGCTCCGGGCGCGTCGCTGGGAGGCGGTGGAACTCCGTCATCGGCACGGCTCGCTCTCCTGCAGCGCTCTGGAGCAGGACCCTCGCGTCCAGGGCCACGAGCGCAACGGCCATGTCCGAAGGGTTCGAGGCGATGCAGTTGTCGCTCGTGCCAAGGACCGCGTGCATGCGCGTGTAGCCACCGATGGCGCTGCAACCGCTGCCCGGGAGCCGCTTGTTGCAGGGCTGCGTCGCGTCTCGGAAATACGAGCAGCGGGTGCGCTGCATGAGGTTTCCACCGACGGTTGCCATGTTGCGGAGCTGTGGCGAAGCACCGGCCAGCAAGGCCTCGGACAGGACGGGAAACCTTTCTTGGACGCGCGCGTCGTAGGCCAGGTCGGAGTTCCGCACCAGCGCACCGATGCGAAGCCCGGCTGGCGTTTCCTCGACTTGACTCAAGGGCAGTCCATTGACGTCGACCAGCCGTGTTGGCACTTCGACGTGAAGCTTCATCAGGTCGAGAAGGTTGGTCCCCCCGGCCACCGGGCGAGCGCCGGAGCGCATCGCCTCGAGCGCAGCAGGGACATCCGTTGCGACAACATAGTCGAAGGGTTGCACCGGCTCGGCTCCTCAGGCCCTTCGACGGACGCTCTGAACGGCGGCCACGATGTTGGGGTAAGCGCCACAACGACAGAGGTTTCCCGCCATCCCCTCGCGCACGGCGGCGTCCTCAGGGCCCCAAGGCTCCTTGAGCAGGCCAACCGCGCTCATGATTTGTCCCGGTGTGCAGTAGCCGCACTGGAACCCGTCGTGGGAGAGGAAGGCCTGCTGCATGGGGTGAAGCGTGTCTCCCGAGGCCAACCCTTCCACCGTCATGATGGGTCGACGCTGCTGCATCACCGCCAGAGTGAGACAGGCATTGACCCGCCGGCCATCGATGAGCACCGTGCAGGCGCCGCACTGGCCCAGGTCGCAACCCTTCTTCGTTCCCGTCAATTGCAGATGCTCGCGAAGGGCGTCGAGCAACGTGACGCGTGGTTCAAGTTCGAGCGTGTGCGTCTTGCCGTTGACCAGGAGCTCGACCCTGCGCGCCGGTACTGACGGCGTCGGAACGGCGAGAGGCACCACAGCCCTCGCCTCCCCGGGAAGCAGGCTTCCGGTTGCGAGGACTGAACCCACCAAAGCGCTGCCCGTCAGGAAGTCGCGACGGGTGACACATCCCACGCCTTCGGAGCGTTCCTTTTCGTCGCTAGATGCCTCTTCGGCATCGCTGAGGCCATCCATAGTCGAAGGGGTAGATGGGCATGCCAACGCGCCCGCGCAAGCCCCTGGGGAATTGGCCTTCCCCCAGGTGAGAAGGTGAGGCTCGCCGCTGCCAGCACGCGGCCGTCAGCAGCCCTCCTGACTCGCCGCTTCGTCCGGTCCAGGGTTCGAGCGCCGTTACAGGAGACGCCCGGCCTCAATGCGTGGCGGCGGCTCTTCCTTCGCGAATGAGCAGCCACTCGCGAAAAATGGGCTGGGCATTGCGGCGACGGTAGCCCAGAGCGATGTCGTAGAAGCTTGGCTGCAGCGCGTTGGACCGCGGCACCCGTACCGCGTCGAGGAGGCCGAGCAGCACGGCGTCATCAGCCACCGACTGGCTTTCGTCCGCTCTCAGACACCGCTGTTTGTCCGCGGGGAAGCCCAGCAGAAATGTCCGGAAACCCTCGAACTCCACAGCATAGCGCCTCCGGGCCAGGGATGCCCTGGCCCGGACGAGGAGACTCCCGGCATTTCTCAACGGACTCCACGCGCGCGCGAGCGCTGGCGCGGTCACCCGAGGACCTCCGCGGGAGAACAGCCGGCCGCCACGGATTTGCTGGTCTGGTTGGGAGGTCTCTGGCATCTGCCGGCGTTTTGCATTCGGTGGGCCAAGCGGCAGGGAGCTCGGTCTCGTCGGTAAGGCCGCCGGCCACACCCCCTGGCCTGCGGCATTCCGACACGGGGTGGGGCATTTTGCGGCAGCGCCAATGGCGGCTCGCCCTCGGGCTCGCTCTGGCACGGCGATAGCAAGTCGAGCTCCCCGACAACTTACGAAGCCAGGGGGTTTGTGGCGTGGCCTACGTCTCGATGGTCGTCGTCGGTCTCAGCACTGGGCAGATCGCTTGGGCCATCCTGCCTGAGAGCAAGGCAATTGGATGGGCCTCCGTCGTCTTCTTCGGCGTTCTCGGAGCCTTGGCGGGCGGTCTGGCGATGGGCTTTTTGTTGCACGACGCACGCGGAAACCCCGCCTACTTTCAGCCGGTGGGTGTCGTCGGGAGCATGGCGGGCACGCTGGCCGTGGTGGGCCTTTTTCATCTCTTCCGCCGCCGGATGGCCTGACCGCGGCCGCGTCCGCCAGCCAACATTGCCCGGAGTGAAGGAGGCTGCTTGCGAATCCTCGCTGGAATTCCCTTGTTGCTGATTGGCGTGTCTGGCCTCGCCTGCCATCCCCCCGCAGAGGACTTCGGCCAGCGTCGCCTGCAGCTCGAGCAGGAATTCGCCGTCATTGGCGGGGCATTGGACGACGTCGAAGCGCGGCTGGCTCTAAACCGACAGCGCATGTCCGCCTGGGACGAGCGACTCGCGACACGCCGCATACGAACGACGACTGTCCTTGCTCCGAGCAAAGTGGCCTCCCTGGTGTCGAGCACCCAAAGTCCGGCAAGGGGCGACGAGGGTCGTTCGATGGACCGCAGTGCTCGTGCTCCACCTCCCTGAGGGGTTGGGTGGCGGACTGCTCCGGGCTGTTTCGCGGCGAGAAGCACCGACGCGAAGCTCTGCAAGCACCCGGGCTTTGTCTTTGCTCTGAGCACTCGCCTTTTCCAGGGCACGTCTTCCAGGGGAGGAAGTGACCCAAGCGCGGGCCCGAGCTGCTTTCCAGCGAGGACGGTAATGGTGCGGCCCGCCGGGGAAAGCATGCGATGGTGCTCGCTCGGGGTCGCTGTTTTTTTCTTGGACCCGAGCGCCCCTCGGAAGAGTGTCCGCGAGGACCTGAGCACCGGTTGCCGGCCCATTTAGGCCGTACCCCATTCCCTGAGAAAGCGAGGCAACTTCATCGGCCCTCGGGATGCCAGTGCCTCGAAGCAAGTCTCCAAGGAAACTGAATGGCGAAGAAGAAGAGGACGCCGAAGAGACCCGCTGGCAAGGCGATGAAGCGTTCGCGTTCCAGTGTGTCCCGGAGATCCACTTCCGGGTCCTCGGCGGAGGCGTCGCGGCATCGCCTGGACGTTGAGCGGCTCCAGCATGCGCTCCGGGAGACCGAGGCACTTCTCAGCACGGCGCCCGCATTCTTTGGGTTCCTGTCGCTCGACGGGGTGCTTACCGTTTGCAACGAGCTCTCGCTTCAAGTCGTCGAAGCCACGTCAAATCAAGTTTTCGGGAAACTCTTCTGGGAAGGGCCCTGGTGGAAGCCCCTTCCGCTGTCGGCGGCGCGCGTCCGCGCCGCTGTGAAGGAGGCCGCGCTCGGTCGTCCGTCGCAGTTCGACATCGAGTACTGGGCAATTCAAGGCGGTGTGGGTCGAGCCAGGTGGGTGGCGCTCGGCATCAGCCCATTCCTGGATAAGGCGGCCCAGGTGGAGCGAATCGCCGCGACCGGCATCGACATCACCGAGCGCCAAGAAGGCCAACAAGCACTACGCCGGAGCGAGGAGCATCTGCGACAGGCCGTCGCGATGTCGGAAGAAGCGAAGGAGGAGCTCCGCCAGAGCGAGGAGCATCTTCGTCGCATCGTGGACGTCACTCAGGTTGGGGCATGGGAGTTGGACCTGAGCACCCAAGCGCTGGTCGCCGACGCGCGCTTCAATGCCTTGTTTGGCCTGCCGCCCGAGGAAGCTTTCCCACTTTCGAAACGGCTCTCCCTCATCCATCCGGATGACCGCCCGGGCGTCACCCAAGCGCTCGCCGACGCCATCGCCGGGAAGGACGGCGGCCGCTATGTGGCGGAATACCGGACATCTCGGTCCAGAGATGGACGGCCGCAGTGGGTTGAGGCACGGGGGCAGGTGACGTTCGGTCCAGACGGGAAACCGGTGCGCTTTCTCGGGACAGGAAGTGACATCACTGCTCGCAAGGAAGCGGAAGCTGCCCTGCGGGCTGAAAACGAACGTCGACGAACGCTCGAGGCTCTGGCGGAGGCAAGTGAAGACCTCATCGCCTTCACCAGCCCGGATGGACAGGTGTTGTACTTGAATCCAGCGGGGCGCCGAATCGTGGGCCTCGGCAGTCTGGAAGAGGCGTGCGCCAAGAGGCTCGCCGACTATTTCACCCCGGAGGCTCGCAGGGTCGCCCTGGAAGAGACCGTGCCCCACCTGCTCGCCGGGGCGGGCTGGTCGGGCGAAACGGCGCTTCGCCATTTCCAAACAGGGGAGTTCATCCCGATGCACGAGGTCGGGATGGGGCTTGCTGGCGACGACGGCAGGGTGGTGCGCATGGCAGTCATCATGCGGGACCTGCGGGCGTTGAAGCGCCAGTACGAACAAGAGCGGAAGCGGGCGGACTTCGAGCGACAGCTGATTGGGATGGTCTCTCACGACTTGCGCAATCCGCTCAACGCCATCCTGCTCTCGGCTGCGGTCCTGGGTCACCAGCCAGGCCTCAATGAAGAGACCACCAAGTTTGTCCTCCGAATCCAGTCCACGGCTCAGCGTGCAGGACGGATGATTCGGGACCTGCTCGACTTCACCCAGGCCCGGTTGAGCGGCGGCATTCCTGTCTCACCCCAGCCGGTTGACTTGCGCGAGGTCGTCCAGACGGCACTGGACGAAGTCCAAGCTGCTCATCCTGGAAAGAGAATTGAAACCAGCCATGACGGGGATGTGCGCGGTGAATGGGACAGCGACCGCCTCATCCAGGTCGTGCAGAACCTCGTCGCCAACGCAGTCGCGTACGGTCTGGCCGGCACCCCAGTGCACGTCGCCACCCGCGGCGAACGGGACGCAGTGACACTCTCGGTCAAGAACGAAGGGCCGCCCATTTCTCCTGAGAAGTTGCCAAGCATTTTCGAGCCGCTGCAGCGTGCGACCGACACCGTCGACAAGACGTCGCCCAGCGTGGGTCTCGGCCTCTACATCGTGCAACAGCTGGTGAACGCCCACGGTGGCACGGTGGCGGCGGCATCTAGCATCGAGAAGGGGACGACGTTCACGGTGCGACTTCCTCGAGCCACTTCGCCTGTGGCAACCGTTGGGAGCCTGGGTACTGGGTGACGGAGCTTCCGGTCGTCGTCGGCGAGTACCTCTCGTGCTTTGCACAGCCTGGCTGGAAACGTGAAGGCGCTCTTCATCTCGGAACGGAACGTGGCCGGGTGGGGCGTGACCGCCTCCCGGAGGGGGTGGGGAGCCGCGTTACTGGCTGCAGTGCCTGACGGGGACTACCGTTGCTTTTGTGATGGGCAGGGGGATGCGCCGTCTCAGTCGAGACGCCATCTTGCCTGGGTGGGTGAGGCCATGCCGCACATTCTAGTTGTCGAGGACGATCAGGACATCCGCGAGGACCTCGCCTTTTTGCTTCGCCGCCAGGGCTTCGAAGTGACCACCGCGGCGAACGGGCTCGACGCGCTCGAGCAGGTTCGAACAGACAAGCCCTGTGTCATCCTGCTCGACCTGATGATGCCAGTCATGGACGGCTGGCAATTCCGGACCCGGCAGCTCGCGGAGCCGTCCATCGCCGCCGTGCCGGTCATCGTCATTTCAGGCGTGGCCGACCGTACCCGCCATCCGTGTGAGTTGAATGCCGCGGCGATGCTGGCGAAGCCGATTCAGATGGAACGGCTCCTGGCCGCGGTCAAACGCGTCTGTTGAGGGGCATCTCCTCCGGAGGCGTCGGGCAGACATCAAGCCGGCTGCCGGCCGCGAGCCCAGTTGCCACGCGAGGAGAAAGCACTACCTCTAGGGAAGTCCTTCGAGGGAGTCTCCAATGAGCAGCGTTGCAACGCTTCTGACGACGGTTTGCATGGTGATGTCGCCCGCGACGACCACGTCGCGGGTGGTGCTTGGTCAGTCACCTCCGGCGGTGCCCCCCCCAGGGACGCCCATGAATCCACCCGGAACTCCGCCTGCTCCCCCGGGAGTGCCCGGTAGCCAACCCGGGGCCCCGCCGACGTCCATTCCTCCGCCTCCGGGGTCGCCAGGCTATGCGCCAGGAACCGCGCAGCCCATGCCGACGCCCGGCACGACGCAACCCGCGCCGCGCCCAGGGACGCTTCCAAACGCAGTGGACACTTCGCGCGGAAGTACCAGCACCCCGAAGTCGACTTCGAGCATGAAGCCCGGAACGAGCAACCAGCGCAGCGGGGGGGGCGGTTCCGACGCCGGGATGTGAACCAGCCGCCCGTCGCTCGACGACGCGCGGCTACGTCCGTTCGGCGTCCGGGCTTGCGCAGTCTCCGCATGCCAACGTGTCCTCGCCCGTGACCGCCCAGGAGTCCAGGGGTGAGGCGGACGAGGGCGAAGAGGGCTTCATGAGTCTCCCCGCTTCCGAAGGGGGCACCCCCTTGAGCCGTCGGTTGGACACGAGCACCCCGGCCTTGGATTGCTTGTGGGCACCCGCCCTGGGGACAAATGGCGAGCTGGCGTCGAGGTGGGTTTGGGCGTCGGGGTCTGGAAGCGCTGGCACGGCGAAGTTAGGCAGAAAGCCTATGGCACCCATCACGACACCGTTCGGGGCCCGGTCCACGGCCGAGGAGGTGGTGGCCGGCTGTAGCCTTTCTGGCAGGCGCATCATCGTCACCGGGGCAGCTTCCGGAATCGGCATCGAGACGGCGCGGGCGCTGGCCCTCACCGGTGCCGAGGTGACGCTGGCCGTCCGCAATCTGACCGCCGGGGCGGAGACGGCCGCGAGTCTCGCCGCCTCCACCGGCAACCCAAACATCCGCGCCGTTCATCTCGACCTCTCGGTGCTGGCTTCGGTTTCCGCATTCGTTGCCGACTGGCACGGGCCGCTGCACGTGCTCGTCAACAATGCCGGGGTCATGGCCTTGCCGGAGTTGCAGCACACGCCGGAAGGCTATGAGTTGCAGTTCGCAACCAACCACCTCGGGCACTTCGCTCTGGCGCTCGGGCTGCGCCCCGCGCTGGCGGCGGCTGGTGCCGCGCGCATCGTGTCCGTGAGCTCCAGTGCACACCTCAGGTCGCCGGTGGTTTTCGACGACATCCATTTCGCCCGGCGCCCGTACCTGCCGATTCTCGCCTACGCGCAGTCGAAGACGGCGAACATGCTTTTCGCCGTGGCGGCCAACGCACGCTGGCAAGTCGACGGCATCACCGCCAACGCTCTCCACCCGGGCGGCATCCCAACCAACCTGCAGCGGCATACCGGGGGCATGAAGACCCCACCCGAGCGACGGAAGACGCCGCAGCAGGGCGCCGCCACCTCCGCCCTGCTCGCGACCTCGCCGCCCCTCGAGGGGGTGGGCGGCCGCTACTTCGAGGACTGCAATGAGGCCCTTGTGGCCAGCCCCGGCGAAACCACCCACGGTGTCGCGCCCTATGCGCTGGACTCCGACGACGCGAAGCGTCTCTGGGAAGCGTCTCTGAACATGCTCCGCGGCCGAGCCTGAACGCTCCTACGTCCGTGCACAGTGCTCATCATCGGCCTGGTCCGTGAAGAACTCGGGCGTCTCGCCCGGGGAGGACCATGGCCCTGTCGCCTGGCTGCTTCA
>Ga0302324_100003744_pt1 | contig 34235 bp, 28 predicted proteins | sample Palsa_T0_1_FD_201949 | JGI IMG/M metagenome (GOLD analysis project Ga0302324, IMG submission 201949) | Peat permafrost microbial communities from Stordalen Mire near Abisko, Sweden - Palsa_T0_1 | ecosystem: Environmental > Terrestrial > Soil > Palsa > Peat permafrost | place: Sweden: Abisko...
GGCGTGCAGCCCAGGTGCGTGCAGATGGCGGAGATCACGAAGATGCCCTCCGTGTTGCGCACCACCCAGATGCGGTATTGGTTTTGGAACTTGGTGTCCACGCCGAAGCCGAAGTCCGATGGATACCCGATGCGGAAACGGGTCTTGGGTTCGTAGAGCGCGCGCGGGAAGAAGAAGCGCAGGAACATCAGGAAATTCACGCCGAGCACGCCCAGCACCGAGGCGATCACGAAGCGGCGCCGGCGCAGAATCGGCTTTTGCGGATCGGATTCCGCGGCATCGGGATCTTTCAGAATCTTGAAAAGCGCTTGAGAAAGCGAGGGTTTCGGCGGTGGCGGCGGGGTGGTCTTCCCCGCTGTAGATTCGGGGGTCGGATTAGCCATTACTTTCCTCTCGACCGGGGTTGTCCGGCCGTCGTTTCATGCATAGCGGATTGCAGAGGACCCGATGGCAACGGGAATGGCGACTCCCTTATGGAGAGTATGGAAAGCCTGGTTGATTATAAATTGGGGGCCCTTAAAATTTACGAACGAGAGCCGCCCTTCCCCACTGCGCCGGTGCTCCTCAATTGTTATCCAGAAGAATATCTTACACCCGTTACACCACTTTGCAAATGGTCCCCTGCGGAAAAAAGCCGTGGGGCGGGCGTCCACGCCTGCGCGGGTTCTCCAGAACCCGCTCTCAGCCAAAAGCAGTATGATGGTCCATTGACTCTTCGCCGTCCTGCGCAACATGCGGTTCCTCTGTGCGCCCTGGCGCTGTTTGCGACTGGCTGCAAGGCGCCGGAACAGCCCGCCGTCACCTCAATCGTAGGCGCGGTCCTGATCGACGGCACGGGTGGGCCGCCGATTTCCGATTCCGTAATCACCATCGAGAATGGGCGGATTCGCGCCGTCGGATCGCGCGTGAGCCTGCTGGTCCCGCCCGAGGCGGAGAAGATCGACGGGGCGGGGCGGTTCGTGACGGCCGCGCCCATTGATGTGCTGCAACCGGGCCCCGCCGGCGGACCTCCGGGATACACCATCGTCCACCCTGGCGATCCCGACTCTGTCCTGGACCAGGCCCGGCTGGACCGGACGCCCCTGTTTGCGGACATTTTCTCCCTGCGCGACGCGCGCGCCATGGTGGATCGCGGCGTCACCGGGATCCTGCACACGATCCGCGATACCGAGGCGATAGATCCGGCGTTTATTGCGCGGCTGCGGGATCTGCGGATCGTATTCATGCCGATGCTCGCCGCGGAGCGCAACCCGGCGGAATTGGCGGTCGCGAAACGCAATACCAAGCGTCTGGCGGATGGCGGCATACCTATCGCGGTGGGCTCCGGCAGCGATCCCGGCCGTGAAATGGAACTCCTGGCGGATGCGGGCCTATCGCCCTCGGACGTGCTGGTGGCGGCCACCCGCAACGGCGCGGCCGCGCTGCACGAAATCGATCAAATGGGCACCGTTGAGCCTGGCAAACGCGCCGATCTGCTGTTGCTTTCCGCCAACCCGGCGGAAGACATCCGCAATTTGCGTAAGGTCGACCGAATCATGCGCGGCGGCCAGTGGATGGAACGCCCGAAGTAAGTGCGATCTGCATCCGCTGAACGAGGGCCGGAAACTTCGCTGGGTGCCGTGAATTACCTCCTTTAGATCCAGTCGCTTGGGCTTTGATCGTCCAAAAAGCCGTCCGTTGCCGAAAGCCCGTCCAGGCGGCCGCACATGGCGCCGCCCTACGGTTCCCCAAAAACTGTCTGAGAGACTCGCCCCCGTCCGCCCACTCAAATCCCAGACGGACCTATCGCATGCCACCAACCACCAACGAACCACACAAACAGATCCTGATCGTTGAAGACGAAGGCATTATCGCCGCCGACATCCAGACCCGGCTTGAGCGGCTGGGCTACAAAGTGCCCGCTATCGCACGCTCCGGCGAAGAAGCCCTCCATTTTGCCCGGTCGACGCCGTTCGACCTGGTTCTCATGGACATCCGCATAAAAGGCGATATGGACGGCATCGCCACGGCCCAAGCCATGCGCACCGAATTGGAAACGCCGGTGGTCTACATCACCGCGCATGCCGACGAGGAAACCATCAACCGGGCCACGCGCACCGAACCGTTCGGTTACATCCTCAAGCCCATACGGGACTCCGAGTTGCGCAGCGCCGTGCAAATTTCCATCCACAAGCACGAGATGGAGCGCCGCCTGCGCTCGAGCGAAGCGTGGCTGAATACCACTCTACGCAGCATCGGCGAGGGCGTGGTCGCCACCAACAGCGATGGCGAAGTCGTTTTTATGAACCCCGTCGCCGAGCAGTTCACGGGCTGGTCCGCCGCGGACGCGCAGGGGCGCCTGCTCATGGACGTGCTCACGCTGTTCGAGGAATCTACCGGCGCGCCCGCGGGAAACCCGCTCGTAGAGGTCCTGGCCGGGCCCGCGTCCGGCGCGCAAAACCGCGCGCGCCGCGCCTACACGCTCACTTCCAGCACGGGAAAATCCGTCACGGTCGAGCTGGCTTGCTTCGAGAACCGCGCGGATGAACGATTGGGCGCCGTCCTGGTGTTGCGCGATATCGGCGGCCGCCGGGATATGGAAAAGCGCGTCATGCAATCGCAGCGCATGGAGGCCATCGCCAATCTGGCGGCCGGTCTGGCGCACGATTTCAACAACCAGCTCACCGTCATTCTGGGTTGCGCCGAAGAGCTTTGCGAAAGCCTTTCCGGCAGCGACCGGGATCGGGCCCTCGAGATCAAGCACGCCGGCGCCCTGGCCACGGCCCTCACCAGCCAGTTACTGACGCTGAGCCGCCACCAATCCATGCGCGCGGAGCCGCTCAACCTCAACGAATTGATCGTCGAGATGCAGCCCGCCATCTCCATCGCCCTCGGCAGGATACGCATCCTGACTACCAACCTGGGCTCGAATCTGGGGCGCGTGCGCGCCGACCGCAATCAAATCAAGCAGGTGCTGCTGAACCTGTCGCTCAACGCGCGGGATGCCATGCCCACCGGAGGGGAATTGCACGTGGAAACCTCTAACATCGATATCATGGCGGGAAGTCCGAAGGCCGAGCTGTTTCCGCCCGGACCCTATGTGCGGCTGCTGGTGTCCGATTGTGGCGAAGGCATGGACCAGGAGACGCTGGCCCGCATCTTTGAACCGTTCTTCACTACCAAGAAGCCCGGGTTCGGGACCGGGCTGGGTCTGTCCATGGTGCACAGCATCGTGGCCCAGAGCGGCGGCCATGTCACTGCCCGCAGCGAGCTGGGCCTGGGTACGGCATTCGAGATCCTGCTGCCGCGGTTGGCCGTTTTCCGGAAGTTGAGCGATATCGGGGCGATTCAAAAACTGGCGGCCGCATCCGATGTCACCCCGACCGTCCTGCTGGTCGAGGACGAAGACAATGTGCGCCGCACCATGCATAGGCACTTCGAGAAGGAGGGATATCAACTGCTGGAGGCCAGCGATGGCGAGGAAGCCCAGCTCATCGCCGAGACCTACCGGGAGCCCATCCACATCCTGGTCACCGACGTCGCCATGCCCGGCATCAGCGGACCGCAACTGGCGGACCGCTTAGCGGTTCTACGGCCCGAGATCAAGGTTCTTTTCGTCTCCGGCTACCCGCACGATTCGCTGGATGGACGGTGCGACTTTCTGGTCAAGCCATTTTCCGGAGCGGACCTGCTGGGCCGCGTGCGCTCGCTGCTGGGCGGCACGGCCGCACCTGCGATGTCTTGAATCGGCTATTGGGGATCTCTACTGGAAGAAACGCTCCCTGACGTTCGCGGCTCGGTAAACCGTGCGAAATCAACGCGGCCCCTACGGAGCCGCGACCGTTAGGGAGCGGTTTCCCCAAGACATTGATATTGGAAGACCGGCCCGGCTGCCTCCACAACGATCGCTTGGGCGCCTGGGGCCCGCAGTCAGGCATGCGCTAATGGAAAACGATCTGCCCAAGGACAAAGACGAGGCCCAAGAGCAGGTGGAGGCCAGCGAGGCGCGCTTCTCTACCGTCATGCGCCACAGCCCGGCGCTGGCGTTCATCAAAGACGAATCCGGCGAGATCGTGTACGTCAACAATCCCTCGGAAGATGCGGAGGAAATCGCCGCCCAACTCCTCGCCGACGCTTCGGTCTTCGAAAGCGGCGAACCTTCCCGAACCGTGGAAGTAGTGAAAACCGCCGGCGGACCGGCCCGCCAGATGCTCTGCTTCCGCTTTCTGTTCAACGACGCAGGCGGCCGCAAACTGCTGGGCGGAATCTCCGTCGATATTACGGAACAGAAGGACGCGGAGCAAGCTCTATTGCAGGCCCTGGCCGGCAAAGACGTGCTCCTGCGGGAAGTGCATCACCGCGTCAAGAACAACCTCCAAACCATTTCCAGTTTGCTGAATATGCAAGCCGATCTGCTGCCCGATGTCGCCGCACGCCAGGCTCTGCGCGATGCGCAGCGCCGGGTGCACTCCATGTCGTTGATTCACGAGCAGATGTACGGCGACAAAGACATGGACGAAGTGGATTTCGGCGAATACGCCAGGCGCCTCACGCGCGACTTGTTCGAATCGTTTGGCGTCGACGACCGGCGCGTACGGCTGCGCTTCACGCTCGATCTGGTGTCGCTGGCGATGGATCAGATGATACCCTGCGGCCTGATCTTGAACGAGCTGGTCACCAACTCTCTGAAGTATGCGTTCCCCGGCGAGCTCCACGGCGAGATTCTGGTGTCGCTGCGGTGCGGCCACGCCCGGAGCGTGACCATGGCCGTGACCGACAACGGAGTCGGACTGCCGCCGGCGATCGCAGGAAAGCAGGAGTCGCTGGGCACCCGCATTGTGGAGATCCTCACCAAACAGCTTGGCGGAACCTTGGTTCGGCGATCCGAGAATGGGTTGAGCACGTCCGTGACATTCACCCGATCTGATAGACTAAACCCAAACCGTCCATGACGGCCGCGCCCCACATAACCGACGACGAGCGCGCCCACGCGATCCGGCTTCTGCGGGATTCCGAGCGCGAGTTCCTGGAACTCGTCTCCGGCTTGACCGAGGCGCAGTGGACCGCGCCGGCCGCGCCCGGCCAGTGGTCCATCCAGCAGACCGCCGAGCACATCGTCATGGGCGAACTGACCATGCTCGATAAAATCGCGGAAGCTCTGACCCATCCGCCCAATCCGGATTGGGAGGAACAGGACGCCCGCAAGACCGGATTTATCGGCCGCGTAATACCGGATCGCAGCCGTAAGGCCACCGCCCCCGAGGGCCTCGAGCCGCATCATAGCTGGACGCTGGAACAAACCATAGCCCGCTACAAGAAGGGCCGCGCCCGGACGCTGCAGTTCGCGGAAGAAGCGGACCAGCCGCTGAAGGCCCACCGGGCCGAACATCCGTTCCCGGTCTTCAATTCGCTGAACGCCTATCACTGGTTGCTTTATATTCCGCTGCATAACGTGCGGCACAACCGGCAAATCGCCGAAGCCGTCAGGTCGCTCGTCGCATGAGGAACATCGTGGTTACGGGAGGCGGCGCCGGCATCGGCCGGGCGGTCGCCATGCAGTGCGCCGCGCGCGGCAATGGTGTGGCCGTGCTGGATATCGACGGCCCCGCGGCCCGGGACGCCGCAGCCGCCGCGCTGGCCGCCGGGGCGGGCGCAGCGCTCGGAGTGGAGTGCGACGTTTCGCGGGAGGACAGTGTCGCGCGCGCGTTCGCCGAGACCGCCGCCCGACTGGGACCGCTTTACGGCGCATTTGCCAACGCGGGCATGGATGCGGGCGGATTCCTGCACGAACTGCCTTTCGAGACCTGGAAGCGCGTGCTGGATACAAATCTGACCGGCATCTATCTGACGTGCAAGTATGCGCTACAAGAGATTTTGAAGGCGGGAACGCCGGGATCCATCGTGTGTACGTCGTCGCCGGCCGCGTCGGTGGCTTTCGCGGCGGGTGCGGCGGGAGCTTATAGCGCCTCCAAAGGCGGTGTTTCGGCGCTGGTGCGATGCATGGCCGTGGATTACGCGAAGTATGGCATCCGTGTAAATGCGGTGGTGCCCGGCGCCACCGAGACGCGCCTGATGTGGGCCAATGTGGAAGCTTCGGCTATGCCCGAAATGCGGCGGCGTATCTGCGCGGAGGTGCCGCTCGGCCGCCTGGCAAGCCCGGATGAGCCGGCGCGCGCCGTAGTCTGGCTTTTATCCGATGCGTCGTCGTATGTGACCGGATCCCACCTGGTGTGCGACGGGGGCATACTGGCCAAGGCGTCGATTAGCGTTTGAGACCGTCGCAGCGCGGCCCCCCTCCATTAAAGTTGGCCGCGCGCCGATCCAAGTCGGATCGGAGGCCGCACTGCCTCGTCACCGAGCCCGTCCGGACAACCGTCGCAGATTGCCCGGCAAGCCTTTCTCAAGGGCTCCGGGTGGATCGCCGCCAGCCGGCCGCTGATTTCCGGCCGTGGACGGGAGAAGCGCCCCAAAACGCTTCTCATAAGGGTCGCCGCCCAAGTCAGCGCAGCGCCCTTTTCTGATTTAACGATGACATGCGGTACGCGGCAATCGGCGGGGCAATTCGTGCAAGCGATTGAAATGGAAGGGCCAAAAAACCGCGCCGTCTTGTCACCGGAGCGACTGGCTGAGCCAGGAGCCTCGCCAACGGAATTGCGGGCCCGGCCGGGCTGAACCCGGCAAAGCCGCTGCGTACGCCGCGGGCAGGATATGTCTTCCGGCATTCGCCGAAGTATTTCTCAAATACCTGCCGACCCGCAATACTCGTATTAAGGAGGATCTGGTGAAGACCAGCTCTTCAACTCCAGCGAAAAGCGGCTGGCGCGCGTGCTTCTGCTTCTGGCCAATTACGGGAAAGGGGCGGTGCCCGAGCCGCTAGTCGCGAAGATCAGCCAGGAGATGCTGGCGGAAATGATTGACACAACCGGCTCAAGGGTAAGCTTCTTCATGAACAAGTTTCGCAAACTGGGGTTGATTGAATACAACGGCGAGATCAAGTTCACGGTTCGCTGCTGGCGATCTTGCTTCACGATTTGTTCCGACTGGCGCAAGGCCGTCATTTGCCGGATCATTGCACGGTAATCGTCGGCCCCAGTGCCGCAGTGACCCAGCCGCTTCCCCCCAACACATAACGGAACTGGTACTGGCCGGCAGCGCGCGGGGCCGTCATCGGGAGTATTTCGGTAGAGCCGCTACGATCCTCGGCAACCCACGCGGACGCATGTTGCTGCTCCCGAGCGGTTTTCTCCTTTGGTTCGGTAAGGCGGCCTTAAGGAAATACTAGGTCTGAAACGCGCTTGCTATCTGGTCAAATGTGCTCAGGTAGGCGTGATCTTTCAGGATATCGCAGGCAGCGAGGACCTAGCCCTGTACAGTTCAATACGAGAAAGACCTCGTCAGGGGAACGGTCCTTCAACTCCAGGCGGGAAGCGAATGGCGAAACCCGTGGCGGCGCATTGTTAGTTAGTACTTTATTGCACACCGTCGCATCGCGCCGCCTCAAATACAGGAAAAACTGAGCACATTTGACCACCTCAAAACCCCTTTGGGCCTTATACTTAGACTTCAAGGTGCTAGGGAACCTCTTAGTTACCCGTACCGAAGGAGGACAAATGAGAACGGTAATCGTACTTCTGACTACAGTGAGTTTTGTTGCGCCTGCCTTTGGGGGCGTAGCTCTTGGCACGGCGGAGACGTTCGCGGTTCTGGGCGCTTCGACGGTGATCAACACCGGCGCCACCAAAATCAGGGGAAACCTCGGAGTCAGCCCGGGTACGGCAGTAGTAGGATTTCCCCCGGGTAAAATGGAGTTAGGAACCATAAACGCAGGCAATGCTGTCGCGGCGCAAGCGCAGGCCGATCTCGCTACCGCTTACAACTCCGTGGCGGCCAAACCGTGCAACGTTAGCCTGACGGGACAGGATCTCGGGGGCCTGACGCTGACACCGGGCGTGTATTGTTTCGACAGCTCCGCTCAGTTGACCGGAACGCTGGTGCTCGACTTTCAAAAAGGCAGCACGGAAGGTTTTATCTTCCAAATAGGGAGTACGCTCACAACCGCGAGCAGCTCTACCGTTACGTTGCAAAACTGCACGAAGATCTGCCCGATCGTCTGGCAGGTCGGCAGCTCCGCTACTCTCGGAACGGACACGAAGTTCAGCGGCAATATCCTGGCGAAGGTCAGCATCACACTGACGACGGGCGTCAATATATGCGGCAGGGCTTTGGCCGAAACCGGTGCGGTGACAATGGACACGGACATAGTCTTCTTCATGGGGAGTTTGACGCCTCGGGTGCCGTCGATGGTCACAGGTAACGGGCAAATCCCGGCGCTTGCCGCCACTAGTGCGGGCCCGGCGGGTTTCGCGTTTATCGCCGATCCAACAGGCAAGGGCACTTTCTTCAGCTATCTCAACTACGCGACTGGTTTTCGGGTCTATGGCCCGGTCGACAACGTTGAAGTAGTCGCGACCCATCCCGACGGATCGCCGGCGACTGTGCGGATCTCGGGCGTCTGCCATGCCAGCTTGCCCCAGTGCGCGTTCTCGGCAATGGTCGAAAAATCGGACGCGCCGGGTGTAGCCGACCGGTTCGGCGTCACGGTCACTGGCGGGCTCACCGAGGCCAGGTCGCCACGCTTCACTAGCGCTGGGCGGGTGCAGTTCCAATAACGGCGATTGTCGGCTACTCGAATTCGTCGAGTCCGTCGGCCGTATCTGCATCCGCCTGTCCGTAGATCTCGACGACAGCGTCGTCTCCACGCGGACTTACTTCGTCAGCACCGGCACCAAGTCGCGGCTGGCAATCACCCGGTCGATCATGCCGTATTCCACGGCCTGCTCGGGGCTCATGATGTAGTCGCGATCCACATCCCGCGCGATGCGGTCCACCGGCTGGCTGGTAGCGTCTGCCAGCAGCCCGTTCAGGGTTTCCCGCATGCGCAGGATTTCCTTGGCGTAGATATCGATATCAGCCGCCTGGCCCGCCAACCCCTGCATGGACGGCTGATGGATCATAATGCGGGAATTCGGCAGGCTAAAGCGCTTGCCCTTGGAGCCCTTGGCCAGCAAAACCGCCGCCATGGAAGCCGCCTGCCCCACGCAAATGGTCACGATGTCGGGACGGATGAAATCCATGGTGTCCAAGATGGCCAATCCGGCCGTGATGGAGCCTCCCGGCGAGTTGATGTAGATGGAGACGTCTTTCTCCGGATCCTCGGCCTCCAGGAACAGCAGTTGGGCAATCACCAGATTGGCGACATTGTCGTCAATCGGCGTGCCCAGAAATATGATGTTTTCCTTTAATAAGCGTGAATAGATGTCGTATGCGCGTTCCCCACGCGAAGTCTGCTCGACTACCATGGGAACCAGGACAGAATAGCCCATTGGGCACCCCCTAAACATTAGATGCAGCCGGCTACCTGCGGGCCGCAACCGCACGCTTGGGTTTGCGCTGCTTGGCAAGCGACTTGCGCTTGATCTCCAGCGCCTTCACCAGGTCGGCGATCGTGTTCTTCTCCAAATAATCTATGATACGCGTGCGCAGAGCCAGCCAGCTATCGTGCATGGAGCAAGGCATATCGTCCGAGCACTCCGACAGGCCGCTGGCGCAGGCCGTGTATTGCGACATACCGTCCAGCGCTTCCACAATGTCCCAAAGCTTTACATCCTCGGCGGGCACCCGCAACGCGAAGCCGCCGGTGGGACCTTTGCTCGAGCGCAACAAGCCCTTGCGGGCAAGCTGCTGCAGGATCTTGGCCAGGAAGTGCGCCGGAATGTCCTCCTGCTCCGCGATGTTCTTGACCATCGCATATTTGCCCTCCGGCACTTGCGCCAAATGCACGAAAGCCCTGATGGCGTACTCGGCGGACCGAGAGTAAATCATTCTTCGACTCCCTCCAATTCGGAGTTATCCACATCGTTATCTTAAACTCATGCCAGCCCCGTTTGCAAGCGGATTCGATTCCGCAGAAATCGGGCGGCGAAATTCCGTTATGCGTCCCCGCGCGCCGTCCGCACCATCTCGACCAATACCGCCCGTACTTCCGCGTTGTTGCGGACTTCCCGCGGAAACGCGATCCGCGCGCCGTGCACCCGATCGCCCGAGCGCAGCCGAAGCTGGAATCCCAAACGATCGACCGCCGTCATGCTCGCGCTAGCGATCGCGGCTTCCGCGCCCGTTTCGCCCGCCGCGCGCGCCAGCAGCACCAGAGCTTCGGCATGGTCCTCGTTCATGTGACGCAGGATGCCGGCCGAGGAATCCGCCAGCGGATCCGGCTCGCTGCTAATGTACTCATCGGCCGTAACCCAGCCCATCACCCCGAAGCCGCCGATAAAATAAACGTCCGCCAGTTGCATCCGGTAAAAGCCGAAATCGTCGAAATCCACCCAATAGCGGGCATTCTGGTGGCGGCTGAGATATAGTTCCCGGACCGCCCCGGTTTCCGCCTCCGGGACCGGCAGCGCTTCGCCGACCAGCGTGATACGGGCCGCGCCCAGCGGATCGTCATCGCCGCTCGCCTGCGTCACCAGCAGGCTGGCGCGCGTATCGGCCTTCAAATTCTGCGTATGCATGGCCATGTTGCTGATCAGAAACACCGGCCGGCCCCGCGGGTCGGGGGCATAAGGCATCACCGAGCCGAAGGGGAATCCGGGCTGCTTGCGCGACTGCGTGGAGAGCGTCCCGATGCGCCCAACATACATGAGGGTGCGGCCGCGCTCGGCCAGCGTGGGCTCCGGAACCGGCGCGCGCGCCGTAGCGGTCGGACCGGCATGCTGCCGCGAAGACGCCATAGATCGGATTTTTCCCTCTCCTTATATTATTTAACATACACGGCCGACATGGCGCACGCACTCGTGCGTGCCGCGTCCCCACTTCATGGGGACGCCCAGCCCGGAACTATTGAAGAGTACTTGACACTGCAAAGTCCATCGTATATGATCCAAGCATGCCGTCACGACTGCTTGTCCGGATGTCGCTCCTGCTCTTATCCTCCTGCACCCCGCATCGCGAAATTCCCCTCGTGCAAGCCGCCCAACGGGGCGATACGCAAACCGTGAAGGCGCTTCTGTCGCACGGCGCGGATCCGAATCAAAAGGATGCCTCCGGACTTACCGCCCTCATCCTGTCCGTGCGCGCCGGCGCCGCGCCCGCTGTCGACATGCTGCTGCGGCACGGCGCCGATCCCAATCTGCGCGCCGGCGTGAACGGCTGGACGCCGCTCATGCACGCCGTACACAGGAACCAGTTGGGCGCCGCGCGAGCCCTGCTGGATGCCGGAGCGCAGGTGGATAACCGCGGCCGCTCCGCCGAAACCGCCCTGATGATGGCCGCCGGCTACGGCTACACGCCGCTAGTCGAATTGCTGCTGGAGCGCGGCGCCGATCCGCGGGCGGCGACTCCGGACGGCTACAATGTGCTGGCGGCCGCCATGGGAGGCGTGCCTGATATAGACCACTTCACTTTGGGATCGTGCCAGGCCGCCGCGGTCCACGCCCTGAAGCGCAAAGACCCGTCGCTGCACCTGCCGGACAATCTCTGGGCGCGGGTGGCGCAGTTCTGGGGCGGGGTGGCTAAACTCCGCGGCTGCTCCTATTGAGGGTGATTATATAGTTGCCAAAAAGGGGAGTGGCGGGTACTACGGGTACGGCGTGACAGGCCGGTAGAGGCTTGGCGTCTAGGGTTTTTTCAAGGACGTGCGCGCTCCCAATGCACGAGGATTATCGCGCGGCGGCTGCGGCTTCCGCTCCTTCTGTTCAAACGGGTGTGTACGACCGCCCAGCCGGTCTCGGTTCTGCGAGCCATTACATCGCATCGCGCTATCGGACCATCATAACGCCCGCCAGATGCAAATGGATACCGTTTGACGCCGTGATCCGCTATGGTTTATCATCCGTTAGTCCATGTCCGCATCGCAAGGTACAGAGTTTCCCCCGCTCTGGCCGCCTGGGTTCCACCCCGCGAGCCTGGAGGACGTACAGTCCAAGTGCGTCGATGAGATCGATCTTTCAACTACCCGCCAAAATCTTATGAAGGCATTTCGGGTCGTGCTCGACTGCCTCGCTGCCGCAGGCGTCACTTGTGAAATTTGGTTGGATGGCAGCTTTGTAACGGCGAAGATTAACCCAACCGACATTGACTTCATCGCCGTAGTTGAATCGCGCATATACGATGAAGGCAGCGCCGAAGTACGGGCTATCTTGGATTCGCTGACGGACAGGAAACCGTGGGACTTTCCGGCGTCCTGCGATACCAACGTAGCCTACATTGATTCGCCCGAATATGCCTCTGCCCTGAACGTTCTTTCGTACTGGAAACATCGCTTCGGCCTAAGCAAGATTCACCAGACGCCCAAAGGAATCGTAACAATCAAAATAGTACCATCGGCTCCAATAGAAGAGGAAGCCGTGGAAGGAGGACGCGCATGAGCGTGCTCACCTCAATCCAAGACCAGCTTCGCCACGTTGATGAGTTAATAGCGCATTTTGAGCACGCCGCCATCGAACATCCACGGCCTTCAATCGCGGCCAACATTCGTGCGCTCGAAAAAGAACGGCGTACTCTCCAAGCTGACTTCGACAGAGTAGCATTGGAATCCGAGATCGACGTCTATCGGTATCGGATTCTAGATAAGGATCGCGCTACTCTTACCGGACTGACTGACGCATGGAGAGAATTTCAAAACCTTCTGGCGGTTGTATACGAATCGATCAGGCGCGGTGGGCCTCGGAAAAAGAAAGCCAAAATGACCGCCGAACAAGCATGGGCCGAACCGATAGAATTGGGGTTCGGTTATTCTTTCCCTGGATCGATCGGTGTTGCATTGACTCTGCCGAACAGGGCAGGACTGTTTACGGACGAAGCGATCATCCAGTCCACTGACGCGATTTTCGATTTGGCGGAGGCATACGGGGACGGGGATAAGGTGGCCAGAATTGCAAGGCTGCTAGGGCCGTCTCCCGTTGCGGCCATGTACCGCTGGGTTGATACCCATGTAGAATACGGGTTCGGCGTCGGTATTGAATGGAAGCGCACTGAAACACAAACGCGAAGTCTGCTTGTCCAATTCGAGCAGATGCGGGCCCTGCGCGAACGCCTATCCGTGACGACGATTGAAACACGCACGCAAGTGACAGGAACCTTAGTCGCCGTTGACTCAGATGAAGCTACCTTCAGAATACGCCAAGATGATGAGATTGAGATCGAAGGCGCTTACCACGACGCAATCACTAGGGAACAAGCAGCACGGGTACCGGCAAGATACAACGCCACTATAATCAAACGAACGAAGATTATTAAATCGGAGACCGCGCCAGAGCCAGACTCCTATTTTCTGGAGTCGCTCAGCGAAATTGTTTGAGCCTTGGGCCTGCCTTTACCGCATCCCTGGCGTTTCCTAAATCGGCCCTGCGTCTTGTCAAGTATATAAATCACCCTACTGAGCCGCGCGCATAAGCGGAAGGTGGGCAGCGCCATGCCCTGCCAGGCGCGCAAAGCTCGCCCGATTCCGGCGTATCCTGTGCTTTAAGATGCGTTGCTTGATCGCCGCCGTAATCTGCCATGCCGCTGTCGCCCAGCACCCGGCGCCCTATCCCGCCCATTGGTGGACGCCCGTCCCCGAGAATCGGAAAGCCAGTTGGGAGATCCTGCCCCAAGCCGCCCGCCCCGGCGAAGTGATCCTTTCCAAGCGCAACGAATTGGGAATCCTGTCCAATTTCGCCGCCACGCCGTTCACCTTTCGCGGCCGGCGCTACGCCAGCGTCGAAGGCTTCTGGCAGACGATGCTCTATCCCGAAGACCCGCACGATCCGCGCGCGCAGGCTCGCGGCGTCACATGGGCGCACACACGGCGCCAAGTGGCCCGCATGACCGCGTTCGCAGCCAAGGACGCCGGAACTCTGGCCGAAGCCAACATGCAAAAGATGGGCATCGATTGGGTCACCTTCGAAGGCCGGCGCATGCCCTACCGGTCGCCACAGCCAGGGGAACATTACCGCCTGATCGTGGCCGCCATGCGCGCCAAACTGGAACAGAATCCGCAGGTGCGCGAAGTCCTGCTCCGCACCGGAAACCTGATTCTCCGCCCCGACCACATTGAAGAACCCAACCCTCCCCCGGAGTGGCTGTACTTCAACATCTGGATGCAAATCCGCACGGAGCTTGGAGGGCGGGCTTCAGCCGGCGCGTCGTTTTAGCCTCGCCGCTCTCACTTCGGGATGCGCCGTGATACGGTTGCAATCCGGGAAAACACGCGTTGCGATGCGAGGGTGTTACTGTTTCTTGTATGAGAACAGCGCTGTACGGGCGGATCGTCTTTGGCGCATCGGCGGTGCTGTTCGGCGTCATCGCACTGATGTGGTATGACTCCGACACCTGGCAGACCCTGCGCCGGATCTGGAGCCTGCCTTTTGGAACCATCGTCGGCGGGTGTCTCATGATCGTTCAAATTGCCGGTGGGATCGGGATGCAGTACCCGAGGGCCGCGCGTTTGGCATCGGTCATTCTCGGCATCGTCTATTTGCTTTTCTCCCTGGCCTGCATCCCTGGCATCGTTGCCGCACCGGCCATCTACGTCAATTACGGGAGCTTCTTCGAACAGTTTTCCTTGCTCTGTGGCGCGATTGCCCTGTTCGCCGCAACCGAGGCAAATCCAGCACGGGCGGTAGCGTTCGGCCGCGCGGCGCGCCTTGGACTCGGAGTCTGCGCGATTTCATTTACACTAAGCCAGATACTCTATCTTCGTGTGACAACTGGCTTGGTTCCAAAGTGGATTCCGCCAAATCGGACTTTTTGGGCGATACTCACGACGATCGCATTTGCATTCGCGGCGATTGCCATCCTGATTAATCGCCAGGCCCGCCTTGCGATTCGCCTCATGACCCTCATGCTGGCACTCTTTGGTGTGTTGGTTTGGGTTCCGCGCCTGATCGCCCACCCGGAAGCCCATCTGAACTGGTCCGAATTCGGCTTGACTCTCCTCATTACAGGGGCCGCCTGGATGGTGGCTGACTTGAGGTCTTTCTGATGCCCGAGATCCGGGACCTATTCATTACAGGATGGGTTAAACTTCGCTGATTCACTGACAAGGCACGCGATACCCGGCTCGACTATCAGGCGGACCCCGGACGGTCAAGTGGTCGCGCTCAAGATCGGTTCTGCGGGCGACGATATGAAAGTTTCAACTCAGCCACCCAGTCACTGCCCCAGGAAAAATTCCACCCCCCTATTTTCAACCGCTTGCCCGGAATGCCCCCCGCCTCCCAAGACCCGCCCCGGTAACCTGTAAGCGAAAGGACCCGGGCGCACACCGCCCGCCAACGCATTTATGAACGAATCAAACGAACCGCGCCAAACCAGCCAGGCTAGAATCGACGCCAACCGTGATAACGCCAAGAAATCGACGGGCCCGCGCACAGCCGCCGGGAAGGCCGCATCCAGCCGCAATCGCCTGATCCACGGCCTGCGCGCCAACAAACACATCCTGCTAGACGACGATAATCCCGAAGACTTCCTCCTGCTCCTCAAAGACCTCGACAATACCTTTCGCCCCGTCGGCGAAGGCGAGGAAATGCTGGTCACCCACATCGCCGCCGATATGTGGCGCCTCGAACACGCCCTTCCCATGGAAGCGGCCCTCTTCCGCCACCGCCTCCCGGGCGTCGCGGCCGCGGACTACCACCGCAAACGGGAATTGGCCAACCAGAAAATAAATCACGAGAGGGAGCCCCAAACCTACTCGCCCGCCCCCGACCCGCCGGACCCCGACGACCGCCTCGCCCGTGCCTTCATGATCGATTGTGCGAAACCCAACTTCCTCGCCAGCCTCGCTCGCTATAAAGCCGCCGCCCAGCTCTCCATCGACCGCAATCTCCGCCAGTTGAAAATCTATCAGGCTGCCCGCCTCGCCTCCCCGCCGCCGCCGCAGAATGAGCCGGTGGAGCAGGCGGCTCCGCCTGCCAACCCTGACGAAACACCTGCCGAACCCGTCGTAACACCCCTGGAATCGGCGAATTACCATTCGAACCCAAGAAATGACGACACCGCCCACTTCAGCGTCCTCGGCGTGCTCCTCGCGGCCCTCACCCTCCTGCACGCACTGCCGGATTTCCTCGTCACCCTCACCGCGCGGCTCACCGGACCTGCGCATTCTGTCTTCCGCCTTCCGACTTCTGTCCTCTCAACATCGACACGTTCTTGTCGATATTGGCGCATAGTGCGCTCAGTCGCAAAACGCGCCCCAATAATTTGGAGGGCGGACTTCAGTCCGTGCGGGGCTTGAACCCCGCCAGGGCGAGCGTAGCTCGTCCCCTGGGCGTTGGCCATTTTAATCGGCTTGGCATCGAGGGTCGGGCTTTCCCGTGAGGGACTTATACCGGGCAAGTGATGTCTGCCCTGTTTCGCGCCGTCTTCAGATTTAACTTGTCCGCTTTTCGGCTCTGTTTCCGCTACACTAATTGTCCGGCACGATTCTTGAAGGTGTATGACCTCACCGCGACCCCATCTAAGCGCGCAACCGCCTTGCTCGGCTATAATGCTCGGATACTCGACCATGCCAGCGCCGAAGGGTGAGGTTACGCTGCTCCTGGAGCGGATCGCGGAAGGCGACCGCTCAGCGGAAGAAGCCCTCATGCAGCAGGTTTATGTCGAACTGCATCGCATCGCTACTGCTCGCCTGCGAACCGAGCGCGCCCCACACACCCTGCAGCCGACGGCTTTGGTCCACGAGGCGTACATGCGGCTGTGCGGGACGGGTCAGATCGCCTTCCAGGACCGCGCTCATTTCTTTCGCCTGGCCGCGCGATTGATGCGCCGCATCCTCGTGGATTACGCCCGCCAGAGAAACACTGAAAAGCGCGGCGACGGGTACGGCAGGATAGCGCTGGACGACGCGATTTCCGTGACATCCGAGCAGTGCTCGGATGCGCTCGAAGTGAATGAATTGATGGATCGGCTGGCCGAACTCAGTCCGCGCCAGGCAACCGTCGTGGAACTGCGCTATTTCGGCGGGCTGACCGACGAAGAGATCGCGTCGGCCATCGGAAAAAATGTTCGTACGGTCCGCCGGGATTGGGTGATGGCCCGTGCGTGGTTCAGAAAGCAGATGAGGCGAAAGTGAGATGCCAGCTTTCCCTTCGGGCACGCCTGTGATCGATGAAACGCGCTGGGAGAGAGTCACTGCCTTGTTCGACGAGCTGCTCGCCGGAGCGGACCCGGAAGCGGTTCTGATGGGCGAGCCGGACGAGGAAATCCGGGTCGAGGCGCGCGAGCTCTGGGAACAGCACAGGCGCGCGGCGGAAGAGGAGTTCCTCGCCGCTTCCATGCCTTTCGAAGTCCTGCCCGTTTTTCAGCCTGGGGACAGGCTGTTAAATCGGTTCCGCATCGAACGGATGCTCGGAGCCGGCGGCATGGGCGAAGTGTATCGGGCGTTCGACGAGCGGATTGAAGAGACGGTGGCGATCAAGACCATCGCGCGCCTGCTGGCGCATTCGCAAGCTATCCGCAGGCGGATAGCCACCGAAGTACAGAACGCGCGGCGCGTCACGCATACCAACGTCTGCCGGATTCATGAGTTGTTCGACGACGGTGCAACCGTCTTCTTCAGCATGGAGCTTGTGGAAGGGCAGTTGCTCTCGGAGACTCTGGCCGCACCCATGCCGCGGAGCCGCGCGCTGGCGCTCGTCCGGCAGATCGCCGAGGGGCTGCATGCCGCTCATCGCACGGGCGTCGTCCACGGCGATCTGAAGCCATCGAACATCATCGTGGCGGAGGGCGCGGAGCCCCGCGCCGTCGTGATGGACTTCGGCTTGGCGCGCGCCGTGGGCGCCGCGGCGCCGGCGGCGAGCGGTGTGCTTTCCGTGCAGGCGGGAACGCTCGACTACATGGCGCCGGAACTGCACTCGGGCGCCCCGCCCAGCATCCGGAGCGACATCTTTGCATTCGGCAAGGTGGCCAGCGCCCTGCTGCCGAAGGAACGCCTCTGGGAGCAGTGCCTGCGCCCTCATCCGGAGGAGCGTATCGGCTCTCTGGACGTCGTAATCCACGGGCTGCAGGCCCGCTCCACGCGGCGGTATTGGCTGGGCGGAGCCGGAATTGCGATTACCGGCTTGATCGGCTATGATGTTCTCCGCACCCGGCAACCTGCAACGGCTTTGCCCTACGGCGCGCGCGTGTTGGTGAATGGCTTCAGAGCCGCCGCCGGCGCCGCGGCCGTCGCCCGCCTTGCGCGCGGGCTGTTCTTAACCGGAGTCGCGCAATCGCCGCGCATTCATCCCTTGGCGGATGAAGATTTGCTGGGCGCGCTCCGCAAGCTGGAAGCCGGAGCCACTCTGCCGGCATCCGGGCGGGTGCTGGATGCGTTGCTGGCGCAACTCCGCGCGGCGTTCTGGATCGAGGGCCAGATCCAACAAGTGGGAGGCCGCATTTCGCTGGTCTTGCGCTTGCTGCGGTCCGACGACCGGATAATGCTTGCCGAGGACGCGTTCCGCGATTTCGGCACCGTAGCCGCGGCCGCCAAGGCAGCCGCGAGCTGGCTCAGGCAAGCTGCCGGAGAGTCCCAGATATCTCTCCGGATGAACAGCGCCGCCGCGGCCGAATACATGTCGCCGGTCCCCGAAGCTCTGTCCAAATACTACGACGCCATGGAGATGTTTGCGGTGGCCGATATCGAGCAGGCAATTCCGCTGCTCGAAGAAGCTTTGCGGCTGGATGGCAACTTTGCGCAGGCGCATGCCATGCTATCGAGTTGCCTGAACAGCAGCGGCGATTTCGAAGCCGCCTTCCGCGAGGCCGACCTTGCCATGCAACTGGCCGCCAGGCTGCCCGGCCGGGAGCGGACGGCGGTCGAGGGGACATATTACACATTCGCCGGCAATTCCGCCAAGGCCATCGAGGCCGCGCGCCGCAACACCGGCTACCACCCCGACGAGCCCCGCTATCTGCGCATCCTGGCCAGGAACCTGGCCCGTTCCGGCAACCCCGGGGAGGCGATTCAGTACAACCGCAAGGCGGTCGCCTTGGCCCCCGACGACCCGTTGCTGCGGAACGAGCTGGTGGAGAATCTGGCGGACAACTGCCAGTTCGAGGAGGCGCTGGAGGCTTTCGAGGAACGCGCCGGTATGGCCCAGAGCGCTCCGTATTGCCATCGCGGCCAAGCCCTCGCGCTAATGGGTCTGGAGCGGTACGCGGAAGCGGCCGCCGCTTACGAGAGTATGGCGCAGCCCGGCGCCTGCTGGGTCCAAACGCCCAAACTTCTCGCCGGGGATCTCGAAGGTTCCATCGCTTCCCTCCGCGAAGAGGCTGCGGCGGGCCCTGGGCAGCGCGCCGCCAAGGACAGCTTTGAAATCGCGGAGTTTCTTTGTGGACTCTATTTTCTGACCGATCGCACCGATTTGGCCGTTCCGCAGGTCCGCAAGATGTTGGAGATCCCGCAGGTTCCATTTTCCGCGCGCTATTTGGACGCCGTAGCTTTCTGGGCTGGGCGCGCGGGCGACGGTCAATCGCTTTTGCAAGTGCGGGATCGCCTCTCGCAAATCGCGGCGCGCTGGCCCAGCGACGACGCCAACGCCTGGCTGGATCACGCCAATGGGCTAGTCAGGCTGCGCGAACGGGACGTGGCGGGAGCCGAGACGCTCCTGGTCCGCGCCTGCGCATTCACCGGCGCGCGTTGGAGCGTGATGGACTTGGCGGATCTGTACGCGGCACGGGGAACGGCGGAAGGCGCCGCAGCCGCAGAAGCGGAATGGGAGGCGTTCGACCGGAAGCGCGGGCTGTTTCTTTCCGAGTTCTTTCCCGGCGTGCTCGTGCTCGGCTGGCTAAATCGGGCATTGGTCGCCCGCGCGCGGCGCGACCCCGCTGCCGCACGCACGTACGCGAAGAAGGTTTTGGACCATTGGGGCCAGAAGAATCCCCGCTTGCGGATTGTGCGGTTGGCGGGAAATGTAACGACTAATTCACTTTGAAAGGAAGACAAACGATATGTTCGATCTATGGTATGCAACCGGGGCCGCGATCATGTTCCCGGAGTTACTCGACGCTTTTGAGGCGCAGGGCGTCGCGGCCGGCACCGCGGTCGGGGAGCCGCTCTTTTATCCGGTCCCGTCGATACAGTTCTGCGACGGCGGAAAGCCAAACGCGCCAATCGTTAACCCGAACCTGAAGAATCAAATCGCGGGTAACCCGCCCGTTATTGCAGATTCGGGATTCATCGTCGCGTCGATCATCGACGAGGTGCGCGTGGCTATCAAGGATCTGGTACACGAGCGGTTCCCATTCGCGCCGCCGATCTCTCTCTACACGGCTGGCAAGCTCTGCCAGGTTCTGACCGTTAAAGCCTTCGACTGGAAGAACAATATCAAGCTCGCCAATCAAGGCTATCAGGCAGCCGTCAAGAGCCTGCCCACGAAACGCTCACCGAACTTTCCCGCATTCCTCGGAGTGTTCCTACTGGACCCCGGATTGACTAACTCACTGTCGGGGGCGCAGGGTCCGCCGACCGCGGCGCAACAGGCCTTGGCCGAGTTCCAGATCACGGACCCCGGCGAGATAGCGGCCTTCCAGAGCCTCGTTACTCCGGGTAACAGTTTCATAAATGCGCAGGCCAAGCTGCTGGGTCCGCCCACATGGACCACTTGCAGAGAGCAGTTCCTGGCATGGAGTGGCCATACCGATGCCATGGTCATTTAAGGCCGGAGCTATTCTTGCAATCGCGGCGATTGCTTCCGTTGGGAGCGCACAGAAACCGCCAGAAGCGATGTTTACGGATCGGGCGGTGAATGTCGCGGCACGTCGCAAGGACGTGCCACAGCCCGTTCAGGAGCAGTACTACGCTATCGAATCCAAAAGAAGTCTGCTGATTCCGCTTTGTGTCTTCGCCGACAAGGAGATCTGCCCGCCCGCGTTTCAGCAAAGCTACTCGTTGCAGAATCTCTTCCGGACCGCGGCCACTCTGGCGGCGCAGGACCCTGAAGCCGCCGGCGGCCAGTGGTTTCAGCAGGCCACCGCCGGCGGCCTAACTCCCCTCCCGATTTCAAGTCTCACGCAGGAGAATATCTGGACGTCGTTTCAGCTCATCGCAGTCGTTAATCGCATGGACCTCGCGGTATGGTGCCCACGGACGGGAAAATGGAGCGGTTCGGAACTGCGATTCATCTATGGATACCTACCAGACGGATTCAAACCGGGAGAAGACGCCAGATGCACGTTAATCCTCGAGCTTGTTCTCCCCGACGCGGATTGGCCGGCCTTCCGGGACCAGGCCGGGCGGTGGAAGGACCTCATGGCAGCCAAAACACCGGTGGCGTCGTTAGAGAAGGCTCTGACGGATGTCATCGAGCATACTGGGTATAACAACGCTACGACCACTCGAATTCGAGCTAATTGCCTCGCAAACGGCGCATTTTGGCGATTCTCCGAATGGGTGTTTCAAAGCGCCGCCGGGAGTTCGCCTGGGACGTTCGATCAGACTGGCCTGGATTTCCAGATCAATAAGTGTTACACAACGTGGCCGGCGACGACTCCCCTGTGCAAGGATGTCGCGACCCAGGCGAAATTCGATGCTTACGTCGCTCTTTGGAAGGGCCCCCCATCCGACGGCAAAACTCCTATTCCCATTACCGGACTGAGTACCACGACCGCCGACTACTCCGCCGGCGGGCGGTCCCTCGCTCCACCGGCGAGTATTCCCGATACCGGCCAGTCGCGTACCAAGCGCAACGTGATCGCTTTACAACAATGTACCGGTTGCCATGCGAGCGAGACGGGTACCGACCTGCAGCACGTCTCCGAGACTGGGAGCATATCGAACTTCCTTCTGCCGGGCGGCAAATGGGTGGTCGACCTTGACTCCCTGAGGAAAACAAAACCTGCGTTTGTTAGCTACTGCGCGGCGATGACCACCAGCGCGATTCCAAGTGGCGGCGGCACTGCGGTCTGTGCCGACGGAACCCGGAAGGTGATTGTAAAGCGCATCTTTCACGACCTCGCCAGGCGGAAACTCTTCATGGCCTCCGTCTTGGCCGCGCCTGCGAACGCACCCCGCCCATGCGACGTCGAATATATTATGGACTACGCGCCAGACTTCGCTCATTAATTTTAAACATGGACCCGCGTCCAAACCGCGTCCCACGGCCTGCACGCCAACAAACACGTCCTGCCGGATGACGAAAATCCCGAGGATTTCCTCCCGCTCCTCAAAAAACCGACGCCGGCTTCCGCCCCGTCGGCGAAGCCGAAGAAATGGCGGCTCGGCGCCGAGCGTCATTCCCGGAAACCGCAATTGCCCGAGCATTTTGACTTCCGTGTCCGGACTTCTGGCGGTAGTGCCTGAAGTTCACGTACTACCCTTGTGCCGTCTGGCGGGCAAAGCGCCTAGCAAAGGAGTAGAATTGGTCAATGCGACGACGCATTATCCGTCCGCCCCTCTGCCTCGGTGCCATCCTGGCCGTCTGCGCCGCGGCAGGCCAAACCCCGCCACCGGCCCCCAACCAGTCCGAAGAGGTGACTACCACCGATACCCCCGCGACTTTCCGCACCAAAGTCAATCTCGTGCTGGTGCCCGTAGTCGTCCGCGATAAGCAGGGGCACGCGGTTGGCGATCTGAAGAGGGAAGACTTCCAGCTCTTCGACAAGGGCAAGCCGCAATCTATCTCCTCTTTTGCCGTCGAAACGCTCGCCAGCCAGATGGCCGAACCGGTCAAGCCGGCGGCGCAGCCCGTGGACCCCGGCGGTTTGGAAGAACCCGCGCCAACCAACCCGGCCGACATCCCCAAGCGCTTCGTCACGTACTTCTTCGACGACGTGCATCTGGCGCAAGGCGACTTGATGCAGGTGCGCAACGCCGCCCAGCACCACATGGACGAAGCGCTGGTAACCACCGATCGCGTGGCCATCGTCACTACCTCCGGCCGCAACAACCTCGATTTCACCGATGATCGCGAGAAGCTGCGTGCCGCACTCCTGCGCCTGGTTCCACAGCCCATCGCGCGCCCCATGGGTCAACAGTGCCCGAACATCAGCTACTACCAGGCGGACTTGATCGTCAACCGGAACGATCCGACGGCCCTCCAGGCCGCCGTCGCGAACACCATCGCCTGTATGAATCTGGACCCTACCAAGCAACTGCAAGCGGCGCAATCTACGGCCCAGGCCACCGCGCAGCAGATGCTGAACGCCGGCGATACCGAAAGCCGCGTCGCTCTTTATGCGCTCCGAGACGCTGTCCGCCGGCTTTCCGCCATGCCTGGGCAGCGCAGTGTCATTCTCATTTCTCCCGGATTTCTGGCGCTCGAGGATCTCTACCAGGACGTGGGCCAGCTCATCGATCGCGCCATCCGCTCGAACGTCGTCATCAGCGCCATAAACGCGCGCGGTCTGTACACCATTGTTCCGGGCGGCGACGCCAGCCAGCCTTCTCCCCAAAGTATCGGCAGCGTTACCTTTCATACCCAATATCAGTCGACCGCCGCCCTGCTCGAAGAGGAGGTGCTCTCCGAAGTAGCTTATGGCACCGGCGGCGCGTTCTTTCACAACAACAACGACCTGGTCGAAGGATTCAAGCGCGTGGCCGCGCGGCCGGAATATATGTATGTGTTGGGTTACTCGCCGCAGAACCTGAAGCTCGACGGCGCGCTGCATAACTTGAAAATTACCCTGCGGAACTCCGGCAAGTTCGAAATCCAGGCGCGCAGCGGCTACTACGCCCCCAAGCACTTGGCCGATCCGGAGGAGACCGCCAAGCAGGAAATGCAGGACGCGTTGTTTTCGCGCGAGGAACTGCGCGATATTCCCATCTCGATCCATACCCAGTTCTTCAAGCCCAGCGCCGACGACGCGCGCCTGGCGGTGCTCACTCGCGTGGACGTGAAACGCCTGCATTTTCGCAAGGAAAATGGACGCAACCTGGACGACCTCACGGTCGTCTCGGGACTTTTCGACCGGAACGGCAATCTGGTTACGGGAGACTCCAAGACCATCCAGATGCGTCTCAAGGACCAGACTCTGGAAAGCAGGCTGAATTCGGGGATCACCGTCAAGAGCAACTTCGACGTGAAGCCGGGCAGTTACATGATCCGCATGGTGATCCGGGATTCCGAAGGACAACTTATGGCAGCGGCCAATGGCACTGTCGATATTCCAATGAATTGAGGTGGAAAAAATGAGGTGCAAGATGCAGCTTCGCAGCATGTTACTTCTGGCCGCCGCGATGTTAGCCGCGTCCGCCGTGGCGCGGGCGCAGGATGCCAACGCGCAGGCTCCCGCCCCGTCGGCGGTGATCAAGACCGAAACCCGCGTGGTTCTGGTGGACACGGTCGTACAGGACAAGAAAGGTCAATACGTTCGCGATCTGGAACAGAAAGACTTTAAGGTCTTCGAAGACAACAAGGAACAGAAGGTCACCAGCTTTTCCTTCGAAGCCGATCCTAACTCGCCCAATAACAATCAGAAACACTACATGGTGCTTCTTTTCGACAACGCCACCATGGATTTTGGCATGCAGGCGCTGGCGCGCAAGGCGGCGGCGCAGTTCATCGACGCCAACGCCGGCCCGAACCGCCTGATGGCCATCATCAATTACGGCGGCAGTATCAGCGTGGCGCAGAATTTCACGGCGGATGCCGACCGCTTGAAGAAAGTGGTCTCGGGCGTCGGGTTCTCTACGGTTTCACCCAATGCGCCAGTGGACGTGGCGTCCACGGGCATGCCGGGTTCAGGCATGTCGGGCATCCCGGTTCCGGGGATCCCGAGTCTGGGCGGCGCCGAAGCGGCCTTCGGCTTGCGCGACGAGTTGCTGGCCCTGCGCAGCATGGCTAAGCTGCTGGCGCCCATCCCCGGCCGCAAGATGGTGGTGTTCCTGACCGGCGGCTTTGTCGTGCCCGCCGAGGATATGTCCGAGCTCACCGCCGCGATTGCGGAGTGCAATCGGGCTAATGTGGCGATCTATCCCATCGACGTGCGCGGTCTGGTGACCGGCATGTCGGCCGGACCCACCGGCGCCAGCCTGTGGTCGCCGTCGAGTCCGCAACTGGTGCAACTGATTCCAGCTTCCTTCCACCCCTCCAATTCGCTGGGCGCCGCCTTCTTCCAGCACGGCGGGGGCGGCGGTGGGGGTGGCACGGGCGGCGGCGGAGGTACGGGCGGGGGCGGTCACTCAGGCGGCGGTGGTACGGGCGGCGGTACGGGCGGTGGCGGCGGTCACAGCGGTGGTGGTACCGGTGGTGGCACGGGCGGCGGTCACACCGGCGGCGGCGCCCCGAGCAATCCCAACAACGGTCTCAATAACAATACTCTGAACCCGTATAACAATTCCCGCAATCTGATTCCCCCGTTCCCGGCCACCGCCTCGACCAATCAAATGGTCCTTTACGCCTTGGCGGACGGCACCGGCGGCTTCGTGATCCTGAACACCAACGACCTGTTGGGCGGATTGGAAAAGATCGGTAAAGAGCAAGACCAGTTCTACTTGCTGGGGTACACGCCGCCTGAGTCGGCGGAGGGAACCTGCCATTTCATTAAGGTGAAACTGGACCGCCCCGGTACCTCGGTGCGCTTCCGCAACGGCTATTGCAACGTAAAAGCGGTCGACGTGCTGTCCGGCAACCCCGTCGAGAAAGATCTGGAAAGCCGCGTGGCCGGTTCCGCTCCCGGAATACCCGGCGTCAGCATCCAAGCGCCGTATTTCTACTCGGCGAACAACACCGCTCGCGTGGATGTGGCGCTGAGTTTTCCCGCGGAGAACATCAAGTTCGAGAAAGCCCACGGTAAGCTGCACGCGGAAGTGAACATCCTGGCCATCGCCTACCGCCCCGACGGCAGCGTGGCCGCGCGTTTCAGCGACAACAAGAAAATCGAGGTCGAGAATAAGAAGGAGTTGGAGGTCCTTGCCGCGCGGCCCTACTATTATGACGGCCAGTTCGACATCGCCTCCGGCCAGTACACGCTGAAAGCGGCCTTCAGTTCCGGCGGCCCCAACTTCGGTAAAGTCGAAATGCCGCTGGCCATCGAGCCTTACAACAGCAAGGAATTCGGCCTGGGCGCCCTGGCGCTCAGTAAGGACCTGCGCAAGGCCTCCGACTCCGGCTCCGACCTGGATGCGGTTTTGCTCGAGGGACGCACGCCCCTGATCGCACAAGGGTATCAGTTCATGCCCGCCGCCGCCAACCGCTTCAAGACCACGGATCATGTAGCCCTGTACACGGAGATCTACGAGCCTCACGCGACAGACAAAACCCTGCCCATCGTGGGTGTTCAACTGCGCGTGCTCGACCGCAAGACGCAGGAGGTCAAGCAGGATTCGGGATTGTTCAGCGTCAGTAAGGAGATTCGCACCGGCGACGCGGTCATCCCGGTCGGCATGAAAGTGCCTACCGATACTCTCGCGCCGGGCGCGTATCGCGCCGAAGTGACGGCCAAGGATCAGTTCAACAAAATGAAGACCCGAACGGTCGATTTCGACATAGAGTAGTTTGCCTGGAGGGCGGGCTTTAGCCGGCGCGGGGCTTTAGCCCCGCTCACATTTTAGCTACAATACCACTATGAAACTCATTTTCGCCGCGCTCGCGGCATGGCTGCCCGCATTAGCCGCCGTTCCCGATATTCACGGCAACGCCTTTGGCGATCCCAAAGCCCCCATCACCATCGAGGTCTTTAGCGATTTCCAGTGTCCCGGCTGCAAGCGGTTTCATGACGAAGAGCTGCCGCTGATAGTCAAGGATTACGTGAAACGCGGAAAAGTGTACCTGGTGTACCGGTATTTCCCGCTGCCGCAGCATGCGTACGGCCGCAAGGCCGCCGAACTGGTCTGCGCCTGCGCGCAGATCGGAAAGTACGAGCCCGCCGCCGACATTTTATTCGCGAAACAAGACGATTGGTCCAAAGACGGCAAGCTCGACGAAACCCTCGCCGCCGTTCTCACGCCAGCCGAGCGGAAGAAAGTAGCGGCGCTGATCAATGACCCGGCCGTGCAGGGGCCTATCGATCGCGATCTCGCGGAGGGCCGCGCCCTTCCGTTGCAGAGCACACCCACCGTGCTGGTGACTTCCGGATCCAGGCAGTATAAAATCTTCGGCGAGGGCCTTTTCAATTACACGCTGGTGAAAGCGACTCTGGATGACCTTCTTAAGTAACAAGTCGCCCGCCGCTATCCTTGCATTGATCCTGCGGGTTATCCTCGGCGTTATATTTGTCTATGCCGCTTGCGTGAAGTTGCGCGATCCGTGGGCCTTGTTCGCCATCTCCATCGACTCTTACCAGATCCTGCCCCTGTGGGCGGTGGAACTCGTCGCCAAGGGGCTGCCGTGGTTCGAGATGCTGTTGGGGGTCCTGCTCATCTCGGGCTTGTGGCGGGGCGTTTCCACAGCCGCCGCTTCGCTGCTGCTGGCCGTGTTCTTCAGCATGATGATCCGGGCCATGGTCAAGGGCTTACAGATCGACTGTGGTTGCTTCGGACCCGGCGAGCGCTTGTCCTGGGTGACCCTGCTGCGCGACGGCGCGCTGTTGGCCAGCTCGCTGTTCGTCACCTTCATGGCGCTGCGGGGCGCTACGCCGCCGCGCGTCGCGCTGCCAGATCCCGTTGAATACTGTGCACCTTTCGCCGGTTCAGCCCATAAGGAATAATAAAAATCAGCGACACCATCAGCAGCACCGCCGGCACCGCGCCGTATAGAATTCCCAGGTAAGGCGTGGCGGCCGGCGCGCCCTTCGGCACGTTATGCGACAGCTTCCCGAACAGGGTCAACAGCGTGCCGGACAAAAGCAGCGCGCCACCCGCGGCGATCTTCTCGCCGAAATTCGAAATGCCGAAATAGATGCCTTCCCGCCGCAAGCCGGTCTTCAGTTCGTCGGTGTCGGCTACGTCCGCCACCATGGACGGCGGGATCACCCACACGGCGCTGGCGAACATACCGCCAATCACGCTGCCCACGATCAGAGGCAGCGCGTGACCCGTGCCGAACAGCCGTCCTTCTCCAATCAGCAGGGTGGCCATCAGCAACAGCGCAGCCGTCGCCGTCACTGCCACCATGCACAACGTGCGCTTTTCCGTGCGCTTGGCCAGCGCCATCCACTGAAAGACGCCCAGCAGCGCGCCGATATAAAAGCTGGTCTGAATGGCGCTCAGGTTTCCGCCGCCACTGATACGCGCATACCACGTGTAATATTGGATCGCCATGCTGGCGTTCAGCACCACCGCCAGAAAGAACGTGGTCGACGATCCCCACAGCCGCCGGAATTCCGCGTTCTGCATGGAAATACGGAACGCCGAAAGGAACGATGGCGTCTCGGAGGTCTTCCCCGCCCCCGACGTCCGATGACCCAGCGTGCCGAAGCACGAGATCAGGCCGGCGACGCTCATCAGCGCCCCAAAGGCCAGCCCCAGGTGCGGATAACCTTCGTAGTGCAGCTTGGGTTCGGACCCATCGGCCGTGGCTGGAAAGAACAGCCATAGCGAAAGGCCCGCGGCTGCTAGAGTCCCCAGCAGCCCGAAGACCGCGCGGACCGCCATGGTGCTGGTACGGTCGTCGTAATCCCGGCTGATTTCCGCGCCCAAACCCAGATATGGGATGCGGTAGATCGCGCTGGTGGCGCGCAGCCCGATCATGGTGCCCAGCAGCCACAGAAACAGCCCGGTATGCCCCATCGTGCGCGGCGGACTGAACAGCAAATAGAAGAAAGGCCCCATCCCCAGAGCGCCCGGCAACATGAAAACGTGGCGGCGGCCCAGGCGGTGGCGCGTGCGGTCCGACAGGTGGCCGATCAATGGATCGGTGACCGCATCGAGCGCCAGGGTTACAAACAGGCCGATGCCCACCAGCGAGGCCGGCAGGCCCATGACGGAATTGTAGAAGAACAGGATGAAGAGTCCCGACAGGACCATCAACACCGTAATCGGTATCTCTCCCACGCCGTACAGCAGTTTGGCGGAGATCGCCAGCGGGCGCGGTTCCGCGTCCATGGTGGGCAGAGGGGAAAGCGCCGGGATGCTCAATTTCTTCTATTTAACCAAAGGGTGCGCCAATGTTCAACCAACTACAGTACTGGTCCGCGTGGGGCGGCCTCCAGGCATGTCAGGATGGGCCTGCGGCCCACGAATAGTGATGAAAACCGGTGCAAGCCCTTTGGACGGCGGGCTTTAGCCGGCGCGGGGATTTATCCCCGCTTGCGGCACTTGCCTGGGTTTTGGACCGTGCGCGGGTTCTCCAGAACCCGCTCCTCGGCGAGCGAAGCTCGCCCTACCGGCCCGCCGTCAGCTCCTTCAAATACCGGTACATGAAATCCACACCATCGTAGAACGCGCCAATGCGCACCCGCTCATCCCGGCCGTGCGCACGCACATCGTCCTGATCGATTGCCACGCCGTTCACTCCATACGTCGGAATCCCCGCCGCGATGGTGTAGATGCTGTCGGAAGCGCCCGTTTCCATGTCCGGAATCACCGGCACACCCGGCCACATTTCAGCCGTAACATGTTCCAGCGGCCGCAGTATCTCGGGCTTGGGCAGGATGGGCGGGAACGACGTCTTGTCCGGCGCGCGGTCTGTCACGTTGTAGGAGTTGTCCACAAAACGTACCGTCACCTGTGGGTCGGCGAAGATGGCGATCAGCTTCTGCCGGATCTCCTCAGCCGAATGCCCCGGCAGGATGCGGCAATTCACGTTCGCCTGCGCCAGTTGCGGCAACGCGTTATTGGCGTGCCCGGCGCTGAGCCGCGTGGCGATGCACGTGGTCCGGATGGTGGAATTGAAACGCGCATCCTGGGAAAGGCGGGCGATGGCCGCTTCATCGGGCGGCGTACGAAAGATCGCCCGCATATCGTCGGCGAGTTGCCCGGTTTCAAGATTGGCGCGGCGCTCGAAGTAAGTGCGCGTCACCTCATTCAACTCGAATGGAAACGGCGCGCGCTCCAGGCGGGCGAGCGCGTCCGCGATGTGATAAATAGCGTTGTCCGGCACGGGCAGCGAGCTATGCCCGCCCGGATTCGTCGCGGTCAACTGGAAGTCGGCGTAAAGCTTCTCGCTGGCCTCGATATCCAGGTTCACCGGTTTTCCGTTGACGGACGTGACCCCGCCGCCATCCGGGTTGAGCGCGAACTCGGCATCCACCAACTCGCGACGGTTGCGGAGCAGCCAATCCACCCCATTCGATTTGCCGCCCTCCTCGTCGGCGGTGAGCGCCAGGATGATATCGCGGTCTGGCCGGTAGCCTTCCCGCTTGAAGCGGATGAAGGTGGTGATTGCGGCGGCATCGGAGACTTTCATGTCCTGCGTGCCGCGTCCGTACCAGTAGCCGTCTTTTTCGACGAATTCGAACGGGTTGCTGGTCCAGTCTTCACGGCGGGCTTCCACCACGTCGATGTGGCCGATGATCAGCAGCGCCTTGTGCAGGCCGGTGCCATGAAACCGTGCCACCAGATTGCCCTTGCGCTCGTTGGGACCCAGAACTTGGGCGTCCACCGGATCGAACCCCGCGGCCAGCAGGCGCTGCCGCATGGCTTCGGCGGCCACGGTGGTGCTGCCTACGGAGTCGGTGGTGTTGATTTCAACCAACTGCCGGAAGATGTCGTGGGAGAGGGCGCGGGTGGCGTCGTCAAGCTGTGCGCCAGCCGCCATCGACACGAACAACACCAGCCCAAGGACCACATTGATTCGCATCTGCCCATGTTCGCAGAGCAACCTCGGTTGTGGCAACATAAAGGTGACTCCATGATCCGCTTCATCGTGTACCTTTGCGCCGCCCTGTCGATCGGCGCCCTCGCGGCCCAGCCCCGCGGCCAGAAAGAGTTCGCCCAGTCCTGCGGCTTCTGCCACGGCGACGACGCCACCGGCTCGCGCGGGCCCGACTTGGTGCGCTCGCCGCTAGTCAACAAGGATTCGGCTGGCGACCTGATCGCGCCCGTCATCCGCAACGGACGCCCGGATCAGGGCATGCCCGCCCTGCCGCTGCCCGACAACACCATCCAGGACATCGTGGCGTTCCTGCACTCCCGCGTACAGCAAGCCGCCAAGAGCTCCAACGTCGGCGGCGATTATCCCGTGGAGCGCCTGCTCACAGGAAATGCGGACGCTGGCCGCGCCTATTTCAATGGCGAAGGCAAATGCGCGACCTGCCACTCACCCACCGGCGATCTGGCAGGCATCGCCAAGAGGTACGCACCGCTTTTTCTGGAGGAGCGCATCCTCGCTCCGCGCCCGCGCGGGCGTACCCCGGTCACCGTGACTACGCCCTCCGGCGAGCAGATTAGCGGCAAGCTCGAACACCTGGATGAGTTTTCCGTCTCGCTGCGCGATGCCGGCGGCTGGTATCGTTCCTGGCAGCGCGACCACGTGAAGGTGAACGTGCAAGATCCGCTGCAGGCCCACCGCGACATGCTGACGAAGTATACCGACAACGACATCCATAATCTATTTGCTTTTCTGGAGACCCTGAAGTGAATCCGAATCTGATAAGATGCGCGGCCATCTGCGGCGGCCTGACTGCGGCCCTCGCGCAAGGCTTAGACCCCGCCGCCCTGCTGAAGCCGCCCACCGATACCTGGCCGACTTACAACGGCGACTAGACGGGCCAACGCAACAGCCCGCTGCGCCAAATCAATTCCTCGAACATCAAGTCGCTGACGATGGCCTGGGCATTCCAGGCCAACTCGCAGGCCATCAAGTCGACGCCCCTGGAGGTGAACGGCATTCTGTACTTCACCGTGCCGGAGCAGGTCTGGGCGATCGACGCGCGCACCGGCCGCCAGGTCTGGCACTACAACTACAAGAAGTCCGAAGGCGATCACATCGGCCATCGCGGTGTGGCCATGTGGGGCAACTGGCTGTACTTCGAAACGCCGGACGCGCATCTCGTCTGCCTGAACGCGAAGGACGGCCACTCACGCTGGGATATCGTGCTGGCCGACGTGCAACTCGGCTACTTCGCCACCATGGCCCCGCTGGTGGTCGGCAATCACGTGATCGCGGGCGTCTCGGGAGACGCCACCGATATCCCCGGATTTCTGGAGTCCGTGGACCCGGAAACCGGCAAGGAGCAATGGCGCTGGTACACCGAGCCGCAGCCCGGCGAACCGGGCGCGGAAACCTGGCCCAAGAACAGCGATGCCATGGCGCACGGCGGCGGCATGACTTGGATGACCGGCACTTACGATCCCGCGCTGCATCTGCTCTACTGGGGCACCGGCAATCCAAACCCGGTGCTGGCCGGCGACGCGCGCCCCGGCGACAATCTCTACACCTGCTCCATCGTCGCGCTGAATCCCGATACCGGAAAGCTGGCGTGGTATTTCCAGCCTTCGCCGCACGACACGCACGATTGGGACGCGGTCGAAACGCCGGTGCTATTCGACGCGGATTTCGCCGGCAAGCCGCGCAAACTGCTGGCGCAGGCCAGCCGCAACGGATTCTTCTTCGTGCTCGACCGGACCAATGGCGAGCATCTGCTGACTGCGCCGTTCATCGAGACGAACTGGACTTCGGGCATCGATACGCGCGGCCGCCCAGTGACGCTGAAGGAGAAGGAGCCGCACGCCGACGGACGGCTGGTCTATCCCGGCTCCGATGGCGCCACCAATTGGATGTCGCCCAGCTTCGATCCGGAGCTCGGCTTGTTCTACGTCGTGGCGCGGCGCGTCTACAGCATTTTCTATTACACCGCGACGGGAAAGCCGGAGGGCTGGGCCGGCCGCGATCACAATATTTGGGAAGAATCCACCATACGCGCCATCGATTACCGCACCGGCCAGATCCGTTGGAACCACGAGCTCGGTCCCAGCGAAAGCGTCGCGGGAATTCTGACCACGGCCGGCAACCTGCTATTCACGGGCGATTCGCAAGGCAACCTGCTGGTGCTCGATCCGGCCACGGGCAAGACGCTGTGGCACGTCAACGCCGGCGGCCCTATGTTCAGCTCTCCGATGACGTATGAGTTGGATGGACGGCAATACGTTGTCGAGGGAGTACAGGGTGTGCTGTATGCCTGGGCATTGCCGGAGTGAAAGGCTCGTGGGGCGGGCCTCCAGGCCTGCGCGGGTTCTCCAGAACCCGCTCCGCGCGCCGCTGCTATTAAGGAAGGACAATAGAAAGTGGATCCCCTGCTCGCATTCTTAATAGCCGTGACTATCCCCGATCTCGCTCAACTCAAACAAATGGAGGCGCGCTTCGCGCCGGTCGAAATCCGCGTGGATACTTCCGGCCTGTCGCCCGGCGACCGGAAAGCGCTCGCCAAGCTGCTGGAAGCCGCCGGCCTGATCGACGATATCTTCCTCTCCCAGTTGTGGAGCGGGAATCAGGCGATGTACGCGCGGCTCCAGAAAGACACTACGCCGCTGGGCAAAGCGCGTCTGGACTATTTCTGGCTCAACAAGGGTCCCTGGTCCGACCTAGACGATTACGCCGCCTTCCTGCCCGGCGCGCCCCCACGCAAGCTGCCGGGCGCGAACTTTTATCCGGAGAACATGACCCGCGAGGAGTTCGAAGCTTGGGTAAAGACACTGCCGGACGCCCGGCGCCGCGAAGCGGAAGGATTCTTCACGGTGATCGGGCGGGACTCGGCGGGTGGCCTGACGGCCGTGCTCTACAGCCAGGAGTACAAGAACGATCTAACGCGCGCCGCCGCGCTGCTGCACGAAGCGGCCGGCCTCACCGACAACGCATCCCTGCGCCGGTTCCTCAACCTGCGCGCCGAGGCCTTCCTCTCCGACGATTATTACGCAAGCGACGTGGCCTGGATGGATCTGGATGCGCCGCTCGACATTACCATCGGGCCGTACGAGACCTACAACGACGAAATCTTCGGCTATAAAGCGTCGTATGAAGCTTACGTCAACCTGCGTGACAATCGGGAGACCGCGCGCCTGAAGTCGTTCGCCGGAAAATTGCAGGAGATCGAGAATAACCTGCCCATCGAACCGCGCTACCGCAATCCGAAGCTGGGTGCGCTGGCGCCCATCACAGTGGTCAACGAGATCGCCTCGGCGGGCGATGCCGCGCACGGCGTTCGTACGGCCGCTTATAATCTGCCCAACGACGAGCGGGTGGTCCAGCAGAAGGGCAGCAAGCGCGTGATGCTGAAAAACGTGCAGGAAGCTAAGTTCCACGCCATTCTGGAACCCATCGCCGCGCGCTTGCTGCCCACCGCCGCGCAGGGCGATCTCAGTTTCGATTCGTTTTTCGAGCACATCCTGGCGCACGAGTTGAGCCACGGCATCGGTCCGCACCAGATTCAGGTTGCGGGGCGCGGTACCAGCGCGCGGCAGGAATTGAAGGAATTGTACA
>Ga0302324_100003745_pt1 | contig 34234 bp, 32 predicted proteins | sample Palsa_T0_1_FD_201949 | JGI IMG/M metagenome (GOLD analysis project Ga0302324, IMG submission 201949) | Peat permafrost microbial communities from Stordalen Mire near Abisko, Sweden - Palsa_T0_1 | ecosystem: Environmental > Terrestrial > Soil > Palsa > Peat permafrost | place: Sweden: Abisko...
GCTCCGGCGGCTATGCGATCCAGCAGGCCGGCGGCGCGCTGGTGCGCCGCATCGACGGCGACTACACCAACGTCGTCGGCCTGCCTCTCGCCGTCCTGCTCGATCTCTGCCCCTCGTTGCTGGGGCCGTGGCGAGCCGCCTCGCTCTGAGCGTCGAGCACCCGTTTCGCCCCCATTTTGCAGCGGTTTTTGCACCGTTGGGCGTCGTCGTGCAAGGCTGAGATCGGAGCGTCGTCCGCTACACTTCGCCAGCAGGTCGGGAACCCCCTCCGTGATGACTCACCCGCGTCTGAAGCCCAGAACGCGGGCGCACCCGCCCTGTTTCTGCCTCCACAATGGGTTTCTTCAGCCACATGACGGGTTTCGGCGGCCGCGATCTCGCGGTCGATCTCGGCACGGCCAACACGCTGGTGTACATGCGCGGCCGCGGCATCGTGCTGTCCGAGCCGAGCGTCGTCGCGATCGACACGCGCACCGGCGAGGTTCACGCTGTCGGCATCGACGCCAAGCGGATGCTCGGCCGCACGCCCGGCACGATCACCGCGATCCGGCCGTTGAAGGACGGCGTGATCGCCGATTTCGACATCACCGAGGAGATGCTGCGCCACTTCATCCAGAAGGTCCAGCAGAGTCGCTTTGCCCACCCCAGGGTCGTCGTCTGCGTGCCCTCTGGTGTGACCGGTGTCGAGAAGCGGGCGGTCGAGGAGGCCTGTCTCTCGGCCGGCGCGCGTGAGGCCTACTTGATCGAGGAGCCGATGGCGGCGGCGATTGGCGCCGGGCTCCCGGTCGGCGAGCCGACCGGTTCGATGGTCGTGGACATCGGCGGCGGGACCTCCGAGGTCGCCGTGATCTCACTCGGTGGCATCGTCGTCTCGGAGTCGATCCGGGTCGCCGGGGACGAGCTCGACAACGCGATCATCAACTACGCCAAGCGCGAGTACAAGGTGCTGATCGGCAGCCAGACGGCCGAGGAACTGAAGCTCGAGATTGGCTCAGCGTTCCCGATGGCCGAGGAGCTGCAGGCTGAGATTCGCGGCCGTGACATCGTCACCGGACTGCCCAAGACCGTCGTGCTGACCAGCGAGGAGATCCGTCTGGCGCTCGACGAGACGCTGCTGCAGATCATCAGGGCCGTCAAGCTGACGCTCGACCGTACGCCGCCCGAGCTCGCCTCGGACATCATGGATCGCGGGATGATGCTGGCCGGCGGTGGCTCTTTGTTGCGCGGCCTCGACGAGCGGATGCGCGATGAGACGCACATGCCGGCGCACATCGCGGAGTCGCCGTTGACCTGCGTCGCGGTCGGATCTGGCCGCTCGCTGGAAGAGTTCGAAGTGATCCAGCGCATCACCCGCGCGAGCCGCAAGCGCTCGCGCCGGCGCTAGCCCGCCGTTCGCGCACGCTCTCGGGGGCGCTCCCGGCTCGCGGAACCTGGCGGCCGCAGGCAGGCCCGCAGGCAAGCTACACGAAAGAGTTTGTCCTGAGGCCTGCTCCTGCTGGCCTGCGTAACCTGTAACGGACCCCATCTCCTCTGTGTACGACAAGACCGTTCGTCGGCGCCGTGCAGTCCTAGGGTTGCTCGTCGCCCTTTCGATAATCCTGCTGAGCGCCTTCTTCGGCGAGTCCTCCGCGGGCCCGTTGGGCTCGATTCAAGCCGGCTTCCTCGACGTCTTCGCACCGATCCAGGAGGGCGTCAGCACGGTGCTGACGCCGGTCCGCGACGTGATCGACTCGATCGACGACGTTGTCCACGCAACGAGCCAGCGCGACGAGTACCGCCGCGAGAATCGCGCTCTGCTCGCCCAGAACGCCAGCTTGCAGGCCGACCGGCGCGATTACCTCCAGCTGGCCAAGCTCTTTAAGCTCGACCAGGAGGCGAACATCTCGAGCTACGGACAGCTCACCGCGCAGGTGATCAGCGAATCACCGAACTTCTGGTACTCGCACGTGATGATCGACGTCGGCTCGAGCTCCGGCGTGCGGCAGGGCGACGTCGTCGTCGATGGTGACGGTCTCGTCGGTCGGGTCTCGACGGTCGCCGCCGATGCCGCCGAGGTGACGTTGATCACCGACAGCACCTCGGCGGTCGCCGCGCGCGATGCGACGAGCGGCGTCTGGGGAATCGCCGAACCCGCTACGGGCAGCTCGAACGAGCTGCTGCTCGCCTTTCCCAGCGGCCAGCAGGTGACGCCGGGCGATCTGATCGTCACCGCCGGGACGACCGCCAACGGGCAGTCGGAGTACCCCCCGGACATCCCGATCGGGCGTGTCACCGCGGTCGACAGCTCGAGCGGCGACATCGCCGTCGAGCCCGACGCGAATGTCAGGCAGCTCGAGCTCGTGCAGGTGCTGACCTCGTCCAACCAGCACGGTTCCAGCGCGAAGAGCGGCGCTTTGGTGCCCGTCTCATGACGCGGTCGGTCAATCTCGGCCTGCGGCTCGCCGCACTCGGCTTCGTCTCCTTCGTGCTACAGCTTGTTGTCGTCTCGCAGATCTCGATCCTCGGCGTTGCCGCCGATCTGACGCCGCTGGTCGTCGCCTCGGCCGGCTTTCTCACCGGCGCGGTGGCGGGCTCCGTGTTCGGCTTCGGCGTCGGCCTGTTTGTCGATCTCGCCTTCGTGCAGACGCTCGGGATCTCATCGCTGCTATTTACCCTGATCGGCTACGCCGCCGGGCGCCTGCGCGAGCTGCGCGCCCCTGACGCGCCGCTGACGCCGATCGCGCTGGGCGCCGGCGCGACCGCGCTGGCACTGGTCGGCTACGGCGTGATCGAGTTCATGCTCGGTGTCAGCACGCCGGTGAGCTTCCACCTGCTGAGTGCGATCTGCGAAGCGACCTTGCTCAACTCGCTGATCGCGCTGCCGGTCTACGCGCTGGTTCGCCGGTGCCTGATCGGCGCGCTACCCGAGGACCCGCGCCGGCGCAGCCGGCGTGCCTACACGACCGGCGGGCTCAGCCCGCTCTCACGGCCGTGATCGAACGTCCGATTGGCACGCCGGTTCCGCCGCAGCTCGCCCGCCGTGTCGAGATCCTCGGCGTCCTCGCCTTTGTGCTGTTCGCGATCGTGCTGTTTCGGCTGTGGTACCTGCAGGTGCTGACCGGTGCTCAGAACCGTGGACTTGCCAACGCCAACGTCGTTCGCGAGATCGCGATTCCGCCCCCGCGCGGACTGATCCTCGACCGCAACGGCAACGTCCTCGCCGGCGTGCGCCAGGCCGCGGTCGCGGCAATCGTCTGTAGCGAACTGCCGAGCTCGGCGTCGCGACGCGCCTCGCTCTACCGGGCGCTGGGCGCTGAGCTTTCGATCCCCGCGGCGCAGCTGACCAAGGCGCTGACACCGTGCCACACCTATGCGCCGATCGTGATCAGGGCCGACATCCCGAGCGCCGCGCTGATCTATTTCGAGGAGCACAAGGCGCAGTTCCCGGGCCTGGTCGAGGAGCAGACGTCGGTGCGCAGCTATCCCTACGGAACCCTCGCCGCGCAGATCCTCGGCTATGTTGGCCAGCTCAACAGCGACGATCTTGGCGAGGCGAACTTCAAGGGCGTCGCGGCCGGCAACATCGTTGGCCAGGAGGGTCTCGAGTTCGAGTACGACCATTACCTGCGCGGGACCGACGGAGTCCAGCGTGTCCAGGTCGACGCGGCCGGCCAGGCGACCGGCAAGGCGTTGGCCTCGACGCCGCCGATCGCCGGCGATGACCTCGAGACCTCGCTCGACCTCCCGCTCGAGCGCGAGGGCATGGCCGCGCTGGCCGAGGGCATGAAGCTCGCGCACCACAACGGCTACCCGGGTGTCGCGGCGTCGTTCGTCGCCCTCGATCCAGACGACGGCGAGGTGCTCGCGATCGGCTCGCTGCCGGCGTTCAATCCGAACGTGCTCTCGCAGCCCTTCATCTCGAGCGCCCAGTACGGCGCCCAGGCGGCCGGCGATTCGTTCATCGACCGCGCGATCGCCTCGGCCTACCCGACCGGCTCGACGTTCAAGCCGATCACCGCACTGGCGGCGCTCACGGCCGGCATCATCACGCCGCAGACGCGTCTCGGCGGCACGCCGAGCGATGGCTGCGCGACCTACTTCGGCCAGTCGTTCTGTAACTCTGACGACGCCGACTATGGTCCCAACGACCTCGACACGGCGCTCGAGATCTCCGAGGACACCTACTTCTACCAGCTCGGTGCCGAGGCCAACGGACGCGGTGACGTGATCCAGCAGGTCGCCAAGAGCCTTGGCCTGGGGGCCCCGACCGGGATCGACCTGCCAGGCGAGACGAGCGGCGACGTACCGGACCGCGCCTGGGTCACGCAGCAGGACAGCGCCTACCGCGCCGAGTACTGCAAGCGCGGCCAGCACAACCCCTACTGCCCCGCCGGGCCCTACCAGCCGTGGACGATCGGCCAGGACATCCAGCTCGCAACGGGCCAGGGCTACTTGCTGGCGACGCCACTGCAGATGGCCGTCGCCTACTCCGCGCTGGCCAACGGCGGCAAGGTCGTCACGCCGCACATCGGCGTGCAGATCGAGAACGCGGACGGCGATCTGCTGGTCGCGCTGCCCGCCCCGGCGCCGCGCTCGCTACCAACAGCCGACGACGCCTACCTGCATAGCATCCTCAACGGGCTGCGCCTCGCGTCGCAGGGCGCGAGCGGCACCTCCGATGACGTCTTCGGCAGTTTCCCGCGCACCGTCTACGGCAAGACGGGAACGGCACAGACCGTGACCGGCAACGCGCGCGCTGACCAGTCGTGGTACGTCGCCTACGCGCCCGACCCGAAGCGGCCGATCGTCGTGGCGGTGACGATCGAGAAGGGCGGCTTCGGGGATCAGGCGGCGGCGCCCGCGGCGCGACTGATTCTCGCGAACTGGTTCGGCCTACCCGAACGGGTGGTCGAGGGAACCTCGACGTCACGCTGATGAGCACGCGCACGATTGGATCGCACTCGCCGAGCGCCAACCCGGCCCGCGCGCTGTCAGCACGCTTGGCGCTGCGCTTCGACCCCTGGCTGGCGCTGGCGACCGTGGGTCTCGCGGTCTGCTCGCTGGTGGCGATCCACGGCGCGGCTCCGCAGTACGTCTCGCGCCAGGCGGCCTACCTCGGCTTCGGCTTCCTGATGATGGCGGTGATGTCGCGGTTTGACTACTCGCGTCTGCGCGAGCTGAAGTGGGTCATCTACGGACTGCTGATCGTCACGATCCTGCTGGTGCTGGCGATCGGCACCTCGGCCAACGGCTCGACGCGGGCGGTCAACCTCACGCTGATTTCCTTCCAGCCCTCGGAACTCGGCAAGGTGCTGCTGATGGTGGTCCTCGCCGCGCTGGTCGTCGACAGCTCGCGGCGGCTCTCGGCGCGCGCGCTCACGGCGCGAGTGATGGCGGTCGCGCTGCTGCCGGCGGTGCTCGTCGTCGCCGAGCCGGACCTCGGCTCGGGGCTCGTCTACGTGGCGATCGCCTTCGCCGTCCTCTACATCGCCAGCGTCGACTGGCGCCAACTGGCGGCAGTCGCCGCGATCGGCATCAGCGTCCTGACGCTGGCGCTGGTCGTCGGGCCGGCGCTCGGCGTGCACGTGCTGCACCACTATCAGGAGGAGCGTCTTACAGGGTTTCTGCATCCGTCGCAGAACCCCCGCTCCGATGCCTTTCAGCAGGTCGAGTCGGTTATCGGGATCGGCGCCGGTGAAAAGACCGGTCGCGGCGCCGACGCCACACAGACCTCTTTGGGGCTCGTCAGCGAGTCCCCCACAGACTTTATCTTCACGGTCGTCGGCGAGCGTCTAGGCTTCGTTGGCGCCGCGATCGTCTTATCGCTCTACGCGCTGATGATCTGGCGAACGCTACGCATAGTGGCGATCGCTAAAAATCTCTTCGGCGCACTCATTGCCGCAGGAGCTGTCGCAATGCTCATGTTCCAGGTGTTCGTAAATGTCGGGATGACGGTGGGCATCATGCCCATCACCGGCGTGACGCTTCCCCTGATGAGCTACGGCGGCTCCTCGGTGCTCGCCACATTCCTGACACTGGGCCTGCTGCAGTCGATCTACGGGCAGGCACGCACGGCCGCGGCGATGAAGGGCCGCGTCTTGCGCTTCTAATAGAAATGGACACCCGCTGTGAAAAAACAAGTTTTGGTCAGCGTCGATCGCGGCGAGACCCGCGTTGCGCTGCTGGAGGCGACGGGCACGCCCGGCGCTTCGAAGCGGCGTGGCGCGGTCAGCGCCGATCCAGGGCGCGGGTATCGCGTCGCCGAGCTGTACCTCGAGCGCCGTGGGGCGCGTTCGATCGTCGGCAATATCTACAAAGGGGTCGTCGATAACGTCCTCGTCGGCCTCGAGGCCGCGTTCATCGACATCGGCCTCGACAAGAACGGCTTCCTCCACGTCGATGAGATCGTCTTGCCCGGCGTCGAGTCCCCACGCCGTGGGCGCGGGGTCGGCAAGGACGCTCAGGACATCTCGGCGCTACTCAAGCCCGGGCAGGAGGTCGTTGTCCAGGTCGTCAAGGATCCGCTGAAGACCAAGGGCGCGCGGCTCTCGATGGAGCTGACGATCGCCGGACGCTACATGGTCTTCACGCCCTCGGGCGAGGGCGTCGGCGTGTCGCGCCGACTCGATGACAAGGAGCGAGAGCGGTTGCGCCACGAAACCGCGGGTCTTGACCTGCGCGATGGCGGGGCGATCGTCCGCACCGCCGCCCACGGCGCCGTGCGAGCCAACTTCGAGCGCGAGCTGCTCTACCTGTTCAAGCTCTACGAGGTACTCGAGAAGCGCGTCACGGAGTCCAAGGCGCCGACCCTCGTCTTCCAGGAGGCCGACCTCTCGGTGCGCGTGGTGCGCGACATCTTCTCCGCCCACTTCGAGCGCGCGGTCGTCGACGACCCCGAGCAGCACCATCGTCTGGTCTCGTTCTTCAGCCGCACGGCGCCCGAGCTCGTTGACCGCGTCGAGCTCTACGAGGGCACGGTGCCGCTGCTCGATGCCTATCGCGTCACGCCGGTGATCGAGTCGATGATCGGTCGTCGGGTCGATCTCCCGAGCGGCGGCTACCTGATGATCGACTATGCCGAAGCGCTCACGGTGATCGACGTCAACACCGGCTCGTTCATCGGCCGCGGCAAGGGCGCGCGCCTCGAGGACACGATCACCAAGACCAATCTCGAGGCGGCCGACGAGGTCGTCAACCAGCTGCGCCTGCGCGACATCGGCGGCATCATCGTCATCGACTTCATCGACATGGCCCGCGCCCGCAACCGCGACGCCGTGATGAAGACGCTGCGCAAGGCGCTCGACGAGGACCGCACGAAGACCTTCACGGCGGAGCTCTCGAAGCTCGGCCTGATCGAGATGACGCGCCAGAACGTCACCGAGGGAATCCGCGAGATCATGACGCGACCCTGTCCGACCTGTCACGGCGACGGCGTCATCCTCTCCGAGGAGACGATCGCGATCGAGTTCGAGCGCCGACTGCGCGAGGTTGCCGCGAGCTCCCGCGACGTCGAGGCCTTCCTCGTGCAGATGAATCCCCGCGTCAGCGCCCAGTTCACTGGGCAGGGCTCGCGGGTGCTGCACGCGCTCGAGAACCAGACCGGCAAGTACTTCCACTTCGAAGGCTCGGAGGGCCTCGCGCTCGACCACTTCGCGGTGACGCTGGAAGGCACGCGGGCCGAGGTCCAGGAGCGCTCGGTTCCGTTCCGCATCGGTGACGAGGTGCTGGTCGAGATCGTCGAGCCGCACATGTACGACGCCGACAACGGCGTCGCCAAGATCGACGGTTACATCATCTCGGTGCGCGGGGCCTCGGGCCAGGTCGGCCAGAAGCTGATGGTGCGCATCGACGAGGTCGGACGCACGATGGCGGTCGCCGAGCCGATTGGCGGGCCGGCCGTGCCCGTCGCAGTGGAGAGCGATGACGTACAATCAGCCCCTCGGCGCCGCGGCCGCAGGGGTGGACGGCGCCGTTCGCCTGAAAAGGAGCCGGCCGGCGACGAGGCCTGAGCGCCCGCGCCGAAAGAGACCATGTACGCGATCGTCAAGACAGGTGGCAAGCAGTACCGCGTCGAGCAGGGGCAAACCCTGCTCGTCGAGCGGCTGCCCGAGCCCGCCGGCGCGACCGTCACGCTCGAGCCCCTGCTCTACCGCTCCGACGAGGCCGTCTTTGACGCCAAGGCGCTGGCCGGCGTCGAGGTCGCGGCCAAGGTCCTCAGCCACGAGCGCGGACCGAAGCTCCGCGTCTTCAAGTTCAAGCCCAAGCGCGGCTACAAGCGTCGCACCGGCCACCGCCAGGATCTGACCCGCATCGAGGTCACGAAGATCGGCCTGCGCGCCACGCGCGCCAAGGCCGCCGCCAAGGGGGGCTCCGATGGCGCATAAGAAGGGCCTCGGCTCGAGCCGCAACGGCCGCGACTCAAACGCCCAGCGCCTCGGCGTCAAGACCTTCGCCGGTCAGACCGTCAGCGGCGGCGAGATCATCGTCCGCCAGCGCGGCAGCCGCTTCAAGGCCGGCGAGGGCGTCGGCATGGGCAAGGACGACACGCTCTACGCCCGCGCCGCCGGCAAGGTCGTCTTCTCCACGGGCCGTCGCGGCCGCGTCGTCTCGATCGACCCCGCCGAGTAGCGCGAGCTGATTCGCTGGGCGGCCACCGTCGGCGGTGGCGTCGCTCTTCCCGACGTGAGCGCCCGTCCTCGCTCGCGCGCTCCCACTAGTCGACAATTACCACGTGCTCTACGACAAGGCTCGCATTTTCGTCGCGGCGGGGGCTGGGGGCGACGGCTGTCTCAGCTTTCGCCGCGAGGCACATGTGCCGCGCGGTGGTCCCGACGGCGGCGATGGCGGCCACGGCGGCGGTGTCGTCGTTGAGTGTGACCCGGCGCTGCGTGACCTGCAGTCGTTCCGCCGCCGCCAGAACTACCGTGCGCGGCGCGGCGGCCATGGCGGCGGCTCGCTGCGTCACGGCGCCAACGGCGTCGAGCTGATCGTTCGTGTGCCTCCGGGGACACAGCTGCGCACCGAGCATGGCGACCTGCACGACCTGATCCGTCCGGGACAGCGCGTGCTGGTCGCCCGCGGCGGCGCCGGGGGCCGCGGCAACAAGCACTTCGCGAGCGCGACGCGCCAGGCGCCGCGGTTCGGTGAGCGGGGGCTGCCCGGCGAGGAGGGCTGGGTCGAGCTGCGGCTCAAGCTGCTCGCCGACGTCGGCCTGATCGGGCTGCCGAACGCCGGCAAATCATCGCTGCTCGCGCGGCTCACGCGCGCCACGCCGAAGGTCGCCGACTACCCGTTCACGACGCTCGAGCCGGTTCTCGGCACGCTCGAGGGAGCCGAGCGGCAGCTGATCATCGCCGACATCCCGGGCCTGATCGAAGGAGCGAGCGAAGGAGCGGGTCTCGGCCACGATTTCCTCGCCCACGTCGAGCGCACACAGCTGCTGGTCCACGTGCTGGACCTCGCGCCGCTCGACGGCTCGGACCCACTCGTCAGTTACGCGACGATCGAGCGCGAGCTCGAGCTCCACGATCCGCAGCTGGCTGCGCGACCGCGAATCCTCGCGCTGTCCAAGGCGGACCTGGTCGCGCCCGGCGCGGCCGAGGCGCAGGCGGCGGCCTGGCGTGAGCGCCTCGGCGCGGAGGTGCCGGTGCTGGTGACCTCGAGCGCCACCGGTAGCGGCCTTGACGAGCTTGCCGCGGAGCTGCTGCGCAGCGTGCCGCTCGCGCCGCCAGGCGAGCTCGTGGCAGTTGAGCCAGAGCTCGCCGAGCACCTCATCTTCCGCCCAGCTCGGGGGCGTGGCTTTCGCGTCGAGCGCGACGGCGACGGCCCGTTTCGCGTGCTCGGCGACGGCATCGACCGGCTCGTGGCGCGCCACGATCTCGACAACGACGAGGCGCTCGCTCACGTCGAGGCGCGGCTGCGCCAGATTGGCGTGATCCGCGCGCTCGAGGAGCAGGGCTTCCAGCCCGGCGATGACGTCGAGATCGCCGGCGTCGTCTTCGAGCTGGATCCCTGAACGACGAGAGCGGCTGAGCGCGTTGCGCCCAGCCGCTTGCAGCTTCAGTCAGTCGATCACGTGCTGCCGGTCGGAGCGGCGCCCATGCCGCCATGGCCGGGAGGTCCGCCGAAGCCGCCTGGGCCGCTCGGCGCCTTGGCCAGCAGCGTGAGCAGATCGTCCTCCTGCGCGGCCGTGATCGTGCCAGCGCTCACCGCGCTGGAGAGGATCGGTGAGGCGATCGAGTTGGTGTCGGCTTTGATCGCGCTCTGGACCGCCTCGAGCGTCGTGCGCTCACCGGCCGTCAACCCGCTGCCCGCGCCGGCGCTCCAATCGGCCTGGCCGGCCTGGCGGTTGGCATAAACGGGCTTTGCCTTCGAGCTGCCGCCGGTTGTTGCCGCGACCGCCGTGGCGCCGCCGCCCAGGGCGGCAATGCTGCCGAGCACCGCCACCGTTCGTGCTCTCCTTGTCGATATCAGTGTCATGGGTTTCTCCTGCTTTCGGGGGGTTCCCAGGAGACCAGTGTCGATCGACCAGCCCAGATTGAGCTGGGCTGTGCCCGAGCGGATGCTGAGAGGGGTCGGCTGTGCTCGCCGCTTCGCGGCTGCGCGCAGGCGACCCAGCTGGAGCGGGCGCGGTGTGGCTATTTACCCCCTAAGCTGCCCGGGATGGCGCGCAGCGTGATCAAGTTGGGCTCGGCGATCGTGGCCGGCGATGACGGGGCGCTGCACACCGAGCTGCTCGAATGGGTCTGCGCCGCGGTCGCCGAGCGGCGTGCGGCGGGCGAAGATCTCGTGATCGTCACCAGCGGTGCGATCGCAACCGGCGTGCGAGCACTCGGTGGCCGGGCGCGTCCGGCCACAGTCGATGAGCTGCAGGCGACGAGCGCCGTCGGCCAGGGGCGGCTCTACCCGGTCTACGACGGGCTGCTCGCCGCGCACGGCGTGATCGCCGCGCAGGTGCTGCTGACGTTTTTTGATGTGAGCGCGCGTTCGCACTACCTCAACGCCCGCCAGACGCTGCGCAAGCTGCTGGAGTGGGGGGTCGTACCGGTGATCAACGAGAACGACACGACGGCGACCGACGAGATCTCCTTTGGCGACAACGACTTCCTCGCCGCACAGGTCGCGATCCTCGTTGGCGCCGACCGCCTGATCCTGCTCACCAACACGGACGGGCTCTACAGCGCCGACCCGCAGCACAGCCCCGACGCTCGGCTGATCGAGCGGGTCGAGGACTTCGCGGCGCTCGAGCAGTTCGAGATCACCCAGAGCACCTCGGCCCACGGCTCGGGCGGGATGCGCTCAAAGGTGATCGCCGCCGACATGGCGACGGCCGCCGGGATCGAGACGACGATCTGTAGTGGCGCCCGCGAGGGGGTGCTCGCGCGCGTGCTCGGCGGCGAGCCGGAGGGCACCCTGTTCGCCGCGCGTCAGACGGGCTACTCGAGCTTCAAGCTGTGGTTGAAGTACGCCAAGCCGAGCCACGGCAGCGTGGTTGTCGACGCCGGCGCGGCTCGCGCCCTGCGCGCTGAGGGCACAAGCCTGCTGCCGGTCGGGATCGTCGAGGTCCGCGGAAAGTTCGACGCCGGCGACGCGGTCGACGTCCTCGGTGGCGAGGATCTGCTCGGCAAGGGGATCTCGAACTACTCGTCGATCGACCTCAACCGCGTCAGGGGGATGAAGTCGGCGGCCGTCCGCGAGCTGCTGCCGCGGGCCTCCGAGGAGGCCGTCCACCGCGACTACTTCGTGCTCGAGCTCGCTCGGCGCGATCCTCAGGAGGAGCAGCCGAAAATCTAGCCGCCGGCGACTGCAAGCCGGGCGGCACCGAGGCGCTGCTCGAGACCGACGAGGGCGCGATTTCCGCCTGCAGATTCCCTGCGAACAGCTCGACGCGGTGGAGCAACCGCCGCCCGCTGACGTCGTGGCGTTGAGCTCACGCTCGCGCCCCGGATCGCGCGCGCGAGGTGAACAATGCGCCGAGCCACACCCGGCTGGTTCACGCTCATGCTCGTTGACGCCGATTACATCCACACACGTGTGACGCGTATGCGCGGAGGCCTTTTGGTCGACTTACGACTCGATCCGGCTTTGAGCGTTCTCCCCGAATCGGAGATCGAGCGTCTGTGCGTGCAAAACCTGCTCGGCAGCCCGGAGGAGTCGATCTTCTTCAAGGACCGCCACAGCCGCTTCATCCTGGTCAGCGAAGGCTGGATCGCGCGCTACGGGCACGGCTGCACACTGGCCGAGGTGATCGGCAAGACGGACTTCGACTTCTTCAGCGAGGAGCACGCCCTCGCTGCGCTCGCCGACGAGCAGCGCGTGCTCGCGACCGGCGAGCCGATGCTCGTCAAGGCCGAGCGGGAGACCTTCCACGAGCGCCCCGATGCTTGGGCGCAGTCAACGAAGATGCCGCTGCGCGACAAGCGGGGAGAGATCGTCGGCACCTGGGGGACCTCGCGCAACATCACGGCACAGGTGCACGCCGAGCAGGCGCTCAGGGACAGCCAGCAGGAGCTACGCGCCAACGACGCGTTGAGCAGCGTCATGTTCGAGCGCAACCCGCAGCCGATCTACGTTTATGAGCGGTGCACGCTGGCGATCGTCGGTGTCAACAACGCCGGCGTCGCGATCTACGGCTACACGCGCGAAGAGCTAGCCACGATGAAGATCAGCGACCTCGTCGCGCCGGAGTCGCTGGACAGGTTCTTTGCCTCGCTGGAGACCCCTCCGGGAGCGGCGCAGAGTGGCTTCCGCCCGGCCCAATCGCGCCGCCACAGATATAAGGACGGCAAGATCGTGGACGTCGAGGTCACGAGCAACGAGGCGATGCTCAACGGCCGAGCCTGCGTCATCGCCTCCGTCCAGGACGTCACCGAGCGAACCCGTGCCGCCGCGGACCTCGCACGGGCCCGCGACGAGGCGGTCGAGGCATCGAACATGAAGTCGGCCTTCCTGGCCAACGTCAGCCACGAGATCCGTACGCCGATGAACGGTGTCCTCGGAATGACCGAGCTGCTGCTCGACACCAAACTCGACGAGGAACAGCGGCAGCTCGCGGCGCAGGTCGCGAGATCGGGCGAGCTGATGATCGATCTGATCAACGACATCCTCGACATCTCAAAGATCGAGGCCGGCCAGCTCGAGCTGGAAATGGTCGAGTTCGCGCCCCGCGAAGCGATCGAGAGCGCCTGCAGCGCCGCCGAGCGCCAGGCGCACGCGAAGGGACTCGATTTCAGCATTGAGGTGGCGGCGGAGCTGCCCCAGCGGGCTCGGGGTGACGGCCGGCGCCTGCGCCAGATCCTGCTCAATCTCGTCTCAAACGCCGTCAAGTTCACCAGCGGGGGCAAGATCACGGTCGCGGCAAGGACGCTCGACGGACCCGAGCGCGGCGTCCGCATCGAGATCAGCGACAGCGGCATCGGGATCGAGCCGGCGATCCTCGACGAGATGTTCATGCCGTTCACGCAGGCCGACGTCTCGACGACCCGCAACTATGGCGGCACCGGCCTCGGGCTGGCGATCGCGCGCGAGCTGACCGAGCTGATGGGCGGCACGATCGGCGCCGAAAGCGCGGTTGGCAGCGGCAGCACGTTCTGGATCGAGCTGCCGCTGGCGCTTCCGGCCACGGGTGAAGGCGACGGCTCGCAGCCGGAGCCGGCGGGCGGGAGCGCGACCAAGACATGGTCCAGCGCGCCGCTGGTGCTCGTCGCCGAGGACGGCCGCGTCAACCAGATCGTCGCCATGCGCACGCTCGAGCGCTGTGGCTGTCGCACCGAGGTCGTCGCCAACGGGCAGGAGGCCCTCGACGCGCTCGCCAAGCAGCACTATGACGCGGTCCTGATGGACTGCCAGATGCCCGGGATGGACGGCTACGAGGCGACCACCGAGCTGCGCCGCCGCGAAACGGGAGGCCCGCGTACACCCGTCGTCGCGATGACGGCGGACGCGATGAAGGGAACCGCCGAGCGCTGCCTCGCCGCCGGCATGGACGCCTACCTCAGCAAGCCGATCCACCGCGAGCAGTTGATCGAAACGCTGCACCGGCTGCTACCAACGCACGGCGAGGCCACGGCCGGCGCCGGCGCCAGCTGATCCGTCGTTAGCGGCCTGCCCTCCTGCGGGCGAGCGGACGGGCCGGGTCAGTCCTTGACTTCAACCTCGCGGAGGTCGCCGGTGTGGACGTCGTACACGAATCCACGCACCGCGTCCTTGCGCGGGATGAAGGGACTGGCCTTGATCCGTGCGATCGACTGGCGAACGTCCTCGTCGAGGTCGGGGAACGTTTCGACCGCCCAAGCGGGCTTGATCCCGACATCCTCTTGAAGCGAGCGCTTGAACTCGTCGTCGGTGAACGTCAGCATGCCGCAGTCGGTGTGGTGGATGAGGATGACCTCCTCGGTTCCGAGCAGTCGCTGGGAGATCGCGAGCGAGCGGATTTCATCGTCGGTTACGACGCCGCCCGCGTTGCGGATGACATGCGCGTCACCCTCCTCGAGGCCGAGCAGGCCGTATGGGTTGAGGCGGGCGTCCATGCACGCGAGTACGGCTACCTTACGGGCCGGGGGTAGCGGTAGGTCGCCCTTGGTGAAGCGCTCGCGGTAGGCCTTGGCGTTCTGCAGAAGCTCATCTGTCGCGCTCATGTCGATCCTTCGGTTGGGATTCCCGGGAATGCGCATAATAGCGATCTAGATTCTGAACAATCTCGGGGGAGGGTCGTCCGCTTGCAGCGCTTCGAGCTCATCCGGCAATGCTGTTCAGCTCGCTCAGCTCGTCCGCGGAAAGGGCGAGCCCGGCGCCCTTGACGTTCTCGCGCAGGTGGGCGACGGATGAGGTGCCGGGGATCAAGAGGATGTTCGGGGAGCGCTGCAGCAACCAGGCGAGCGCGACTGCCATTGGCGTGCTGTCCAGACGCCTGGCGACCGATTCGAGTGTGTCTGACTGCAGTGGCGTGAAGCCACCGAGCGGGAAGTAGGGCACGTAGGCGATGTCCTGTGCGGCAAGGGACTCGATCAGCTCGTCGTCGACCCGGTGGGCGAGGTTGTAGAAGTTCTGCACGCAGACGATCGGCGCGATCGACTGGGCCTCGGCGATCTGCTCCGCGGAGGCAGTGCTGATGCCGAGATGCTTGATCAGCCCTTCCTGGCGCATCTGCGCGAGCGCGGTGAACGGTTCGGCCACCGAGCCTGGTTCGGCGCTGTCGAAGCCACCGACGCGCAGGTTGACGAGGTCGAGTGCTTCGAGGCCGAGGTGAATGAGGTTGTCGTGGACCGCCTGGCGCAGCTGCTCGGGCGAACGCGCGTGTGGCCAGCCGCCCTTGAAGTCGCGATAGGCCCCAGCCTTGGTGACGAGGTGCAATGTGTCGGGGTAGGGGTACAGCGCTTCCTTGATGATCTGGTTCGTGATGTGTGGGCCGTAGTAGTCGCTGGTGTCGATGTGCGTGATGCCCAGCTCGACCGCCTCGCGCAACACGGCGATCGCGTCGTCGCGGTCGGCGGGCGGGCCGAACACGCGCGGGCCGGCCAGCTGCATCGTGCCGTAGCCCATACGCGTGACCGTGAGATCCGCGGCGAGCGTGAATGTGCCGCCGGGGAGTGGGATTGCTGACATCAGACTTCCTCTCTGGGTTGTTCAGGACTCTTGCGGGGCAGCGGCTAGGCCAGGGTGTCAACCCACGCGGCGACGGTCTGTACCTGCGCCTGGCGGGGGAAGACCTTCTCGCACAACACCCGGTGGACCTCGTCGTCGGCATCGCCGCAACCGTCAGACAGCACGGTCAGCGAGAAGTCGAGATCGGCCGCCTGGCGCAGCGTCGACAAGACGACGCCGCTGGTCGCCAGTCCGCTCAGCACGAGCGCGTCGATGCCGTTGGCGCGAAGTACCACCTCGAGATCGGTGCCGCCGAACGCGCTCACGCGCCGCTTCGTGATGACGATATCGCCCGGCTGCGGTGCGACCGCCGGGTGCACGTCACTCGAGACGCCCTCGATCAGCCCGCCGAGCTCGGCGACCCGCGAGCGCAGCGGGCTGTCAGGTTTGAGCTCGGGGTAGCCGTCGCGAAAACCGACCTTGATGAAGATCACGCGCACCCCGGCGGCGCGGGCTGCTGCCGCGGCGCCGGCGAGTCGCTCGATCAAATCGGCGTCGCCGAACCGCTCGACGATCCCGGGCTGTATGTCCATGATCAGCAGCGCGGTTCGCCGAGCATCCATTGCCTTCATCCTAGACCGGCCCGGCCGTCGGCCCAGGGCGAGCCCGGTCAGGCGCAGAAGCGGAGGATCTCGGCGCGAAACTGCTCTGGCGCCTCGGCTCCGATGAAGTGGCCGGAGTCGGGGATGATCACCAGTTGGGCGTCGGGAACGGCCTCGGCGATCAGGCGACCCTGCGCCGGTCCGCAGAACGCGTCGAGCTCGCCGACCAGGACGAGCGTCGGCCGCCTGATCTCCGCCAGCAGCGTCCGCACGTCGATCCGCTGCCAGAGCCCGGATTCCCACACCTTGATCGCGGCGAGATCGCTGCGCCCGTCCTGCCGCCACTGCTCGATCAGTGCTTGCACACCGGGACGATCAGGGTGCGCCGTGTAGAGCGGCAACACTTCGGCCATCATCTCGTCGACCTCGCTGGCGTCATCGGCTGCCAACACGCGCTCGGTCCACTCGTCCAAGGTCCTGCGAGCCGCCGGGTACCACGTCTGGTCTGAGTGCCGCTCGAGGAACGCCTCCATCTCGGCGTCGGCTTCGTCGCCCTGAACCTCTTCTCCGACCGCACGCGACGCCACCGATATGCAGCGCGTCGTGGCGTCCCGGAAGAGCGACGTGTAGGTCAGCGCGACGATCCCGCCGAACGAGGTGCCCATGATCGTCGCCGCCCCGACGCCCAGCGCCTGGCTGACCTCCGCGTAGAAGTGAGCGTGGCCGGTGGGGTCGTAGAGCGCCGGATCGCTCGGCGGCGTCGAGCCGCCCGAGCCCGGAGGGTCGATCAGGTAAACCGCGAAGCGATCGGAGAGCAGCTCGGCCTCGTCGCGCAGCAAGGCGGCGCTGAACCCGGGGCCGCCCTGGAAGTAGAGCAGCGGCTCACCGTCGCCGATCACCTCGTAGGCAGCGCGACGCCCGTCGCCGAGATCGATGCTGTCGCGCAGAGCAGGCATCCGACAGCACTCTACCTCTGGGCTGGGACCCGCGGACAATCGGAAACCCCCGGCGAAGATCCGTAACCTTTGTCCGATGGCGATCGCCACCGACTCAGTCAGCGAGGTTTGCACCGCCGCGAAGCGCGCTGCGCGGCAGCTGGCGACGCTCGACAGCACAACCAAGAACGCCGCACTGGAAGCGATCGCGCGGTCACTGGAGGAGCGCACCACGGAGATCCTCGAGGCAAACGCCCTCGACCTCGAGGCGGGCCGCGAGTCAGACCTCAGCGAGGCGCTGCTCGACCGCCTTGCGCTGACGCCGACGCGGGTGGCGGCGATGGCCGCGGGCGTGCGTCAGATCGCGGCGCTGCCGGACCCGGTTGGCGAGCTGCTCGAGGGCTTCCGGCGGCCCAACGGCCTCGAGATCCGCAAGGTGCTCGTGCCGCTCGGGGTGATCGCCGTCGTCTACGAGGCGCGTCCGAACGTGACGATCGACGCTACGGCGCTGTGTCTGAAGTCCGGCAACGCGGTCGTGCTGCGCGGCTCCTCGAGTGCCACCCACTCCAACGCCATTCTTGCCTCGATCGCCGCCGAGGCGGCCACTGGCGCCGGCGTGCCGGAGGGCGCAATAGGGCTGCTCGCGGGCGGTGGTCGTGAAGAGCTGCGCGAGCTGGCCACACAGACCGCCCAAATCGACCTGATCATCCCGCGCGGCGGCGAGGGTCTCAAGGCGGCGCTCCTCGAGCATGCGACGGTGCCGGTGATCTATGCCGCCTCGGGCAACTGCCACGTCTACGTCGATGCCGCCGCCGATCTCGAGCAGGCGCAGCGGATCGTGCTCAACGCCAAGGTGCAGCGGCCCGGGGTCTGCAACGCCGCCGAGACGCTGCTCGTCCATCGCGACATAGCGGCCGCTTTCCTGCCCGCGGTGGCGGCGGCGCTCGCTGACGCGGGGGTCGAGCTGCGCGGCGATGACCGCGCGCGCGAGTTTTCCCGGCCGACCGAGATGATCGCGGCCAGCGCCGCTGACTGGGATACCGAATACCTCGGGCTGACGCTCGCGGTCGCCGTGGTCGACTCGCTCGAAGCGGCGATCGAGCACATCGCCGAACACGGAACCGGTCACTCCGAGGCGATCGTGACGCGCGACCACAGCGCCGCGCGACGCTTCCAGCTGGCGGTTGACGCGGCCTGCGTCTACGTCAACGCCTCAACGCGCTTCACCGACGGCGGCGAGTTCGGGATGGGCGCGGAGATCGGCAACTCGACACAGAAGCTGCACGCGCGCGGGCCGATCGGGCTGCGCGAGCTGTGCGCGTCCAAGTACCTGATCGAGGGCGACGGTCACGTCCGCAGCTGAGCCGGTGGCGGACCCTGAGGCGTCGTCGCGCTACCGGGGGGCGGGTGGGCCGATCGGCATCCTCGGCGGGACCTTCAACCCGCCGCATGTCGCACACCTGCTGCTGGCGAGCGAGGCACGCTCGCAGCTCGAGCTCGAGCGCGTGTTGTTGATGCCGGCGGGGGTCCCGCCGCACAAGGAGATGCCCGACGATCCCGGGATCGAGCACCGTTTGGCGATGTGTCGACTGGCGGCGGCGGCATACAGCGACTGGCTGGGAGTGTCCGAGCTCGAGGCGGAGCGCGACGGCCCGTCGTACACGGTCGATACGCTGCGTGAGATTCATGCACGCCATCCCGGAGACGAGCTGACGTTCATCGTCGGTGGCGACATGGCCTGGTCGCTGCCGAGCTGGCGTGAGCCGGCGGCGATTCTTGAGCTGGCACGGCTCGCAGTGGCCGAACGCGTGGGCGCGCGGCGCGAGGAGGTCCGCGAGCAGCTCGCGGTGCTGGCCGGCGCCGACCGCGTCAGCTATATCGACGTTCCGCGGATCGACGTCTCTTCCGCGGCACTGCGCCAGCGCGTCCGCGGCGGCCAGCCGATCGCCTTCCTCGTGCCCGATGTCGTCGGCGACTACATCGCGCAGCAGGGGCTCTACGCGTGAGGCCCGACCAGCTAGCCGAGGCGATCGCCCACCAGGCGGCGGAAAAGAAGGCGCTCGAGATCGTCGAGCTGGACCTGCGCGGGGTGATCGACTACACCGACTATTTCGTGATCTGCTCGGGCACCAGCGATCGCCAGGTCAAGTCGATCTGTGACGGAATCCGCTTCGGGATGAAGCAGGAGCACGGTGTCGCCGCGCGGCGCGTCGAGGGCCTGCCGCAGGCGCACTGGGTGCTGATGGACTACCTCGACGTGATCGTGCACGTGTTCGTGCCCGAAGTCCGCACCTACTACGACCTCGAGCGGTTGTGGGGCGAGGTGCCGCTGCGGGCGCTCGCCCTGCCAACGTCCTCGCCGGGCTGAGGCGGCAGCGGCGCGCGGTGGCCCTGCGCGCTACTGCTCGAAGTGCGCGACGGTGTCGTCGCTGCGCGGGCCGACGAAGTCGGGATCGAGGCCGAACTCCTCGCGCGCGCGACGCTGGCGCAGCAGGTCCCAGTAGCGGTCGAGCTCGACCCTGATCTTCTCGAGCCGCTGATGCTGCTCCTCGCTCAGCCCGGATCCGGCGCCGTGGTCGAGAAGCTTGTGCTCCTCGGCGACGAGTGCCTCGATATGTCCCTGAACGGCGCTGTCGTCCATCGCTGGAGCATACGTGTAGCGCGTCGCCGGTGGAAGCGGCCGACGTACTGGCCGCGATTACCGCCCGCGCTCGTCCGCGTAGTACGCTGACTAACGAAGGGCACCATTGTGAGGTCGGCCCGCAGCGGGCTGGCAGCACGACCTGACTTTCGAGCATCTCTTTACCCCTCGGAGGTCGCCGTGCTCGCGCCACAGTCCTTTCTGATTTCGACCTCGAATTCGGCGTTTGGCTCGCCGTCAACTGGGCCATCGCGGTGGTCAGCGACCCGTCACCCGATCCGGACACTCATCCATACGCCATGCGGAGGACCGATGACCGACAAGAACATCGACAAAGCAAAGGGCCGCGCCAAAGAAGCAGCCGGCGCGCTGACCGCTAACAAACGCCTGAAGGACGAGGGGCGCGCCGATCAGGCCAAGGGCTCGATCAAGGACGCCGCGGAAAAGGCCGTCGACGCCCTCAGCGCCAAGAAGTAGCAATGCGTGACCTGACCCACTAGGAGAATTCCATGGACAGCAGCGAGCTTGATGACGAAGCAGTGAAGCCGAGCGAGCAGCGCGGCGGAAGCACGCCGGGCGAGGCTGAGATGCGCGAGAAGGGCTCCTGGGCGGCCACCGCCAGCGAGGGACTCATTCCCGCCGAGCTCGGAGGCTCCGACGCGCCCCGCGAGTTGCTGGGGGAGGACCCGGAGCTCGGTAGCGAGGTTCTTGGCGTTACCACCGGGTCTGACGAGCCGGCGACCGAAGACGGCGTCGACCCGAGCGGGGGCGACGACGCCGATGCCACCTCCGACGGCGGGCCCGAAGCGCCGCCCGTAGGTGAGCCCGACCTGAAGGATGCCGCGACCACGGCCCTTCGCAAAGATCAAGTCGAAGGCGACAGCGAGTAGGACGCAAGCACCGCAATCTCGGCTGGCGTCATCGCGCTCGCGCTCAGCCGGAAAGCGCTGCGTCAGCAGTTACCCGCCCGCGGCCAACTGCGGGGACTCGCGTTCGCCGCCGTGGCCGGCGTCGGCGGCGACCTTGCTTACGCAGCGGCCTCAAAGAACGGGGCCCTGAGCATCGTCTCCGCCGTCTCCTCGCTCTATCCAGTTACGACGGTCGCGCTCGGATGATGATCCAGCGTCAGCGAGCCAACCGGATCCAAACCGCCCGAATCCTCCTGGCGCTAGCCGGCGCCACGGCACTCGGTGCGGCCAGACACTGAGACCCGCAATTCCGCATGGTCCGGGGGCTTGTCGCCTGCATCCATCATCATGCGCGATACGCATGCAAGCTGGGTGCGCGCACACGCCGCCGTCATGGTCTACGGCATCGGGCAGCTGGATCGATGCTTGAGCCGCGCTCGCGGCGCGGCTTTATCACGCGCTTTCTCGCGGGCGGCGTCGCGATCGCACTGTTCGCGACGATTGCTGCGGCGACGGTCGCGTTGGGCACGATCGACACGATCTCGGCGGATCTCGCGGCTGGCGGCAAGGCGATCGCCTCGACGGAGCTGAAACCAGCCAGCGACGGTGCGCCGCAGACGATCCTGATCATCGGCGACGACCACACCGGTAACGACGCCACCGAAGCGACCGGCACGATCGATCAGGGCACTGGCGTCCCGCTGTTGCACGCGGACACGTTCATGCTCGTACGGATGGACCCGCAGCAGGGTCAGACGTCGATCCTCTCGATCCCGCGCGATCTGATGGTCAGCTTCAGCAACGACGGCAACTATTACCCGGATGTCAAGTTCAACGAGGCCTACGCGGTCGGCGGTGTCGATGAAGTGCTGAGCATGATCAAGCAGTACATGCCCGGAGTCACCGTCAACCACGTGATCGACTTCAACTTCTCCTCGTTCATCGGTGTGATCGAGGCGATCGGCTGCGTCTACATCGACGTCGACCAGCGCTACCTCAATCCAGGCAACGACGCCTACCTGGCGATCAATATCCAGCCCGGATACCAGCGGCTATGCGGCTCCAAGGCGCTCGCCTATGTCCGCTACCGCCACACCGATTCAGACTTCGTGCGCGTCGCGCGCCAGGCCGACTTCATCCGTCAAGCGAAGGAACAGCTCGGCGTGGTCGGGTTGCTGACGAAGTACAACCAGATCGCGCAGGCCTTCGGCAAGGCGATCAGGACCGACATTCGCGGCAGCCACGACGTCTATCAGCTGCTCGACCTCGTCGCCTACTCGCTGTCGCAGCCCGTCCGCCACGTCCCGTTCCAAGTCAGCAACGTCAACTACCCGTGTGACAACGAGGACTGCGTCACCTCCGACCCGTATTTGATCGCTCAGAGCATCCAAAGCTTCCTCTTCCAGAACCCGAAGGCAGCCCCGCCGCCCTCGACGCCACGGCATGCCCATCACCATCAGAAAGCCCCGACCGCTGCTTCCGAAGCCGCGCTCGATCTCTACCCGCTTTCGGCCGGCGTGCTCACTGACGCGCTGATGATGTCGACCAATGTTCCGTTTCCGGTCGTCGTCCCGAACGTGCAGACCGGGACCGCAATACCGATGGACTTCCACCCCTACACGGTCACCGACGAGCAGGGAACCGTCCACCATGGCTACCGGATCGACTGGTCGGTCAACGGCGACGGCGGCTTCTACGGGATCGAGGGCATGGACTGGACCGACCCGCCACTCTTTGCCAACCCCTCCGGCACCGCCACGATCGACGGTCGCAGCTACATCTTCGTCGACAACGGTGGGTCCTATCAGTACATCGGCTGGCGCGTCGGCAAGATCCTCTACTGGGTCAGCAACACCCTGCTCGACAACCTCACCAATCAGCAGATGCTGGCGATCGCCGAGTCCGCACAGACCGCGCACTAGCCGTAGGTTGATACGCAGTCACGCGCTCGCTGAGCGATCCGACGCGAAGAAAAAGGCGCGCTTGGAACAGGCCGCGCGCCTGGCAGCCTAATCTTTGTTGAGATGGCAGCGGACGAATGGACTTTGGGTCGGTTGAGGCAGGGCGTGCGCACGGTCGCGTGGTTCGTGCTGGCCATCACCCTGTCAGCGGCTTTCGGTGTTATCGAGCGGATCCTCCAAGACGGGTCGGCTGCCGGGTGGTATCTCGCGAACGTCGCCGGCGTGTGGCTCGCCCTTGCGTTTGTCTTTGGTGCGCTTGTGTCGGCACGTAGCCAGGCTTGGCTCATCGGACTGATCGCCGAGATGTCTGCGTTGGGCGGGTTCTACGGCTACATGCGCTTCGGTGAGTACCACCATGAGCCGCTGAACGTCATCGCGTTCTGGACCTGCTGCGGGCTAATTGCAGGACCGCTCTTCGGGCTCGTAGGGTACGCCTGGCGACGCCAGCGATCCCAGTTCGCCGGCCTGATCCTCGGGACCATGTTCGTCAGCGAAGCGGTCCTTATGAGCCTCGCGCGAGCCCGGCCTCGCAGCGTCACGGAACTCGAGTCGGTCGCCGGTGTCCTCCTTACCGTGCTGCTGCTCGCCGCCGTGCGCTGGCGCAAAAATCATCCGCACGAGCAATCAGTTACGGACACGACTCGTCCCGCAGCGGGCGCGCGCAGGCGATCAGCGGTCGCCCCGTAACCGTCCGGCTGGTTCGACGACGCACGAATCAGAGAGTTGGGCGTCAGGTTGACGGGTCGCTGCTCGCGCGGCGGCGGAGCTGGTTCGGGATTGCGCTCCCGGTGGCCGGATTCTGATGACGACGTGGGTGAACGACGGTTTCGCCGGTGAGCTGTTCAAACTTGCTGGTTCGTTCATGCCTCCCCCGCCGCCCGGGGTCGAGCCGCCACCGCTGTGGGGTGTCAAGGTACACATCGAAGACGTGTTTCGGGCCGCTGGGGCATCGCCGTTGGTTGGGTCGCTGGCGCCCGAGATTATTAGGGGGCAATGCGCGTGGCGCGATCAACCCGGCGATCGCGTCCAGATTAGCGACCGCGAGGATGCCGGGGATGACCTGCGCCCTCTCGATGCCGACGCCGTGCTCTGCGCGCGCCGCGTCGTGGGTGCCGGAGTCCGGCGAGGGGGCCGGTGCGTGGTAGGCTCGGCCCGGACCGGCGCCTGTAGCCGGCGGAAACAGGGGGGGCATGCAGCGGCCCTCGCGTGTACTCGTCGTGTTCGTGTGCGTGCTCATTGGTGCTCCGTCCGGGGTGGCCGCCGCCAACTCGGACTCGTCCATTGATCCGGCTTTGGCGCAGGCGCTTCACTTCGCCCCCCCGGTCAGCCAGTCGGCGCCGTACGAGATCGATTTCACCGACTGGGCACGAATCGAGTCCAGCGGCTCCTTCCGGCTGAGCGCGAACCCGACCAACACGCAGCAGGAGGCATTCCTCAACAGAGTGTCGGACGCCGGGGTGCGGGTCACCGAGCTCACCGAGCTGCCCACCACGCTCTTCCCGTTCCCGGCGCTGCGCTGGGAGGCAAGCTTCTCTTCGGATAGGGGACCTCTTGATGTTGCAGGCTTCCAGCCGGGATTCGCCATGAGCCACATCTCCGACCGGCTCAAACGGTGCGGCTTCGCGTCGAGCAGCGTCTCGAGCTTCGTAATCTATGCGGGCTCGTTTTCGCAGACGTTGAAGTGCTCCGGGGCATCGGACACCGGCCTGGTCGGCCTCAACTCCGTGTACGCGGTCGACGCGAAGGACAGGATCCTCGCGATGTCGATGTCACAGTCAGTGGTGCGCGCGGCGATCACCGGCGGGGGCCTGTCGTCGGGCTCGCGGCCGCTGGCCGACGTGCTCGCTCCGCTGCCGGCCGATCCTGCCGTGACGATCGAGCTCGGAGCGAGCTACTGCAAGCAGATCACCGACGCCATCACACGACACTTGACCGCTGAACAAAAGCAGGCGGTGCTGCACTACAAACCGGCCGGCGCCCCGTACACGGCGTTCGCGCTTGGCTACCGCGTCACCCAACAACCGCCGACCGGGCAGATCGTGATGAATTACGCAGACGCACAGGCCGCGTCGGCGCAACTGGCCCTGCGTGCGTACCTGCTGAAGACCGAAGGGTCGTTTTATTCCGGGTATCCGTACACAAAATATCTCGTGCTCGAATCCGCCGCCGCGCAGGGGGACGACGTCGTGCTCACGGTGAAGTCGGCGAGCGGGAATCGCTTCGCGCTCGGCGAGATGTCAGAGAACTTCGATTTCGATTTCGCCCGCTGCTGACAGCGGGCCGACCCAAGACCTGTAGGTGAGCGTTGTCGCAAACGCGTGCAAGCGAGCGCATAGCCGATACGCGCGGACACGCGAATTGATGACCGTCAGGACCGCAGCGACGCTCAAGGGCCTTATGCGGGCCTAGCGATACGACAAGAAAAGATGCCCATCAGCAGGCAAATCGTTGTCGAAATGGCAACGGATGGAGCTAGTCGGGCTCGAACCGACGACCTCCTGCATGCCATGCAGGCGCTCTCCCAGCTGAGCTATAGCCCCAAATGCTCGCGCGGCGCGCTTGGCGCGCGTGGCGAACGGCCATCCTAACAGCCGCCAGGTGGGCGATTACGCGCTGCCGGGGCCGCTTCGCGCCGTGACGAGGCAGTGCCTCAGCGTTCGCTTCTCGTCCGCGACAGCGCCGATGGCCACCAGGTTCGCGGGCCGACCTCGAGCACGAGTGCCGGCACGAGCACGGTGCGGACGAGGAAGGTGTCGAGCAGCACGCCGAAGGCGATCACCAGCCCGACCTCGGCGTACTCGACCAACGGCAGCGAGGCGAGCGCGGAGAACGTGCCGGCGAGCACGATTCCCGCCGATGTGATCACCGCACCGGTCACGGCGAGCGCGCGCAGCATGCCCTGGCGCGTATCGCTGCGGGCCGCCTCCTCGCGCACGCGCGCCATCAGAAAGATGTTGTAGTCGCAGCCGAGGGCGACCAGAAAGAGGAAGCTGAACAGCAACAGTGACGGGTCCTCGCCGGCGTAGCCGAAGATGTGCTGGAAGGCGAACGAGCCGGCGCCGAGCGCCGCGGCGTAGCTGAGGATCACGGTGCCGATCAGCAGCAGCGGCGCCACCAGCGAGCGCAGCAGCAGCGCGAGGATCAGCGCCACGGCGACGATGATCATCGGCAGGATCAGGTGGTTGTCGCGGTTCGCCGCGATGTCGAGATCCTCCTGTTCGGCGCTGGCGCCACCGATCAGCGTGCTCGCACCGCCGGCCGCCTTGGCGATCCGCCGCAGCGGCAGGATCAGGTCGTACGCGCGCGCGGTCGTCGGGTTGACGTCGAGCTCAGCGGTGAAGAGCGAGATCCCCTGGCGCCCGGTGATCGGCGGGCTGATCGCGTCCGCCGCGCGGCTGATTCCCGGTGCCTCGGCGATCGCTGAGCGCACGGCATCGAGCCGCGACGGATCAGCCACGACGACGTCGAGTGGGGCGCTGGCACCGGGCGGGAAGTGCGCGGAGATCACCGCCTGGCCCTGCGCCGACTGGACGACGCCGGTGAACTGGTTGTTGCCGCTGAGCGTCGCGTGGAGGTCGACGAGACCGATGCAGAGCACGGCGAGAACGGCGACGACCGCCGGTGCGATCGTACGGTGGCGGCGTGAGATCAGCTCGGCGACGCGCCGCCAGGGGCCGTGCGTCTGATCGGCGCCGCTCGAGCCGGCCAGCGGCACGAACGGCCAGAACGCCCGCCGGCCGCAGATCAGCAGCAACGCCGGCAGCAGCGTGAGGTTCGCGAGCATCGCCAGGGCGACGCCGATCGCGGCGATCGGCGCGAGCCCGCGCGTGCTGTTGACATCGGCCGCGAGCAGGCAGAGCAGTGCCGCGATCACCGTGCTGGCGCTGGCGAAGATCACCGGCCCGGCGCGCCGCAGCGCGATCCGCATCGCTGCCTGGCGGTCCTCGTGGCTGCGCAGCTCCTCGCGGTAGCGCGCGACCAGCAGCAGCGCGTAATCAGTGCCGGTGCCGAAGATCAGCACCGTGAGGATCCCCGCCGACAGCGAGTCGATCGTCACGCCGGCCTGCGCCAGCAGGTAGCCGAGCTCTTCGGCGGTCGCCTCGGCCAGGCCGACGGCGAGCAGCGGGATCGCCCAGAAGATCGGGCTGCGGTAGATCCCGATCAGCAGCACGAAGACCAGCAGCACGGTGACGATCAGGAGCTTGCCGTTGATCGTCTTGAATACCTGGCTGGCGTCATAGGAGACCCCGCCGGGACCGCTGACGTAGGCCTCGAGACCGGCCGGTGAGCCGCGGATCGTCCGGCGCATCAGCTGGACGTCGCTGTCCAGTGCCGCCGTGCTGCCATGCAGCAGCAGACCGAATTCGATCAGCGCGGCGCGGCCGTCGCGCGAGCGGGTCGGCGTCGGCGCCGGAATCGTCGCGCCGGCCAGCTGCCTGTCGAGGATCAGCGCGTCGCGGCCGATCGCCGCGAGATCGCCGGCGGCCAGGCCGCCGCGCCGCTCGAAGACGATGACCGTCGGCGTCACGATGTCGCCGCCACTGAGCGTGCTCATCTCGTCGAGCGCGCGCACCGACTCGGCGTGCGCCGGCAGGTAGGAGGTGATGTCGTTCCTCTGCGCGCTCTGGAACTTGCCCGCAACCGAGCCGGCGGCGACCGCCACGAGCAGCCAGACGACGGCGATCGCCCACTTAGCACGACGCCGGCTCGCAATCTCAAAGACCGCACCCATAACCGCCTGAAGGCTAACGCGGCGGCCGGGCCAGTTACGCTGCGTGGCCGATGTCGGAATTGCGCTACACGCCGTCTGAAATAGAGCCGCGCTGGCAGGCGCTGTGGGCTGCCGAGCGCACCTGGGAGGTCGCCAACGAGTCGGTCGCCGGCCGAGCCCTGGAGTGCTCCTACGTGCTCGAGATGCTCCCCTACCCGAGTGGCGAGCCGCACATCGGCCACCTCAAGGTCTACTCGGTCGGCGACACGCTCGCCCACTTTCGCCGGCGCCGCGGCGCCGAGGTCCTCCATCCGATGGGCTACGACGCTTTTGGGCTGCCGGCCGAGAACCACGCGATCGCCACCGGCGAGCACCCGCGCGACTCGACCAACGCCTCGATCGCCTCCTTCCAGCGCCAGTTCCGCGAGTGGGGGATCTCGATCGACTGGTCGCGCGAGATCGCGACCTCCGATCCGCGCTACTACCGCTGGACGCAGTGGATCTTCGTCCAGCTGTTCAACGCCGGCCTCGCCTACCGCAAGGAGGCGGCGGTCAACTGGTGCCCCCACGATCAGACCGTGCTGGCCAACGAGCAGGTGATCGACGGCCGCTGCGAGCGCTGCGGACACGAGGTCGAGATCCGCCAGCTCGAGCAGTGGTTCCTGGCGATAACCGAATACGCGCAGCGGCTGCTCGACGACCTCGACACGATCGACTGGCCCGAGCATGTCAAGACGATGCAGCGCAACTGGATCGGGCGCTCCGAGGGCGCCGAGGTGGTCTTCCGCTGCGAGGAGCTCGGCATCGACTACCCGGTCTTCACGACGCGCCCCGACACGCTGTTTGGCGCGACCTTCTTCGTCATGGCGCCCGAGCATCCCGACGTCGAGCGCCTCGCCGCCGGTACCGAGTTCGAGGCCGCGGTGCGCGACTACGTCAACCACACGGCGGCGGCCTCCAATGCCGAGCGCGGCGCCGCCGACAGGGAGAAGACCGGCGTCCCGCTGGGGCGCAGCGTGATCAACCCGGTCAACGGCGAGGCGATCCCGATGTTTGTCGCCGACTACGTGCTGATGGGCTACGGCACCGGCGCGATCATGGCGGTGCCGGCCCACGACGAGCGCGACTACGAGTTCGCCAGCGCCTTCTCGCTCGAGATCCGCCGCGTCGTCGAGGGCGGCGAGCTGCCCTATAGCGGCGCGGGGCCGATGGTGAACTCGAGTGCCGATTTTGATGGCCTCCCTAACCGGGAGGCGAAAACGAGGATCGTGGCCGCACTCGAAGCGGCCGGGCGCGGCAAGCCGGCGATCAACTTCCGCCTGCGCGACTGGCTGGTGTCGCGCCAGCGCTACTGGGGCTGCCCGATCCCGATGATCCACTGCCCCAGCTGCGGCATCGTCGCGGTCCCCGAGGACGAGTTGCCGGTGCTGCTACCGGACGTCGAGGACTACGCGCCGAAAGGCCGCTCGCCGCTGGCCGGCGCCGAGCAGTGGGTCACGACGAGCTGCCCGAAGTGCGGTGAGCCGGCGCGTCGCGAGACCGACACGATGGACACCTTCGTCGACTCCTCGTGGTACTTCCTGCGCTACTGCGATGCGCGCAACGAGTCCGCCGCGTGGGACCCTGCAGCGCTCGAGCGCTGGATGCCGGTCGACCAGTACATCGGCGGCGTCGAGCACGCGATCCTGCACCTGATGTACGCGCGCTTCTTCTGCAAGGCGCTCGCCGACCTCGGCTGGCTGTCCTTCCAGGAGCCCTTCGCGGCGCTCTTCACGCAGGGCATGATCACCCGGGACGGGGCGAAGATGTCGAAGTCGCGGGGCAACGTCGTCTCGCCGCGGGCGATCGTCGAGCGCTACGGCGCCGACACGGCGCGCTCCTACATCCTCTTCATCGGCCCCGTCGAGCAGGACGCCGACTGGTCAGACGACGGCGTCGAGGGAGTGCACCGCTTCCTCGGGCGGCTCTGGCGGGCGGCCGCCGAGGCCGCCGCGACGACGAGCGCCGAGGAGCCGCCGGCGGCACCGCAGGGTCCCGACCTCGAGTTGCTGCGCAAGGCGCACTGGGCGATCGACAAGGTCACCCACGACCTTGACGGGCGCTTCGCGTTCAACACCGCGATCTCGGCGGTGATGGAGCTGACCAACGAGTGCTACCGCCTGCGCCCCGACGTCTCACCGGGCACGCTGCGCTTCGCCCTGGCGACCGGCGCCTCGCTGATCTTCCCGTTCGCGCCGCACGCCGGCGCCGACGCCTACCAACTGCTCACGGGCACGCGCGTCTGGGAGCAGCCGTGGCCGGTCGCCGACCCGGCGCTGCTCGAGCGCGACACCTACGAGCTGGTCTGCCAGGTCAACGGCAAGGTGCGCGACCGGCTGCAGGTGCCCACCGGCCTTGGCGAGGAGGAGTTGAAGGAACTGGCACTCGCCGCGCCGCATGTACGCTCACACCTCGACGGGCACGAGGTGACGAAGGTGATCGTGATTGTCGGCAAGCTCGTCAACGTCGTCGTCCGCTGATCCGTCCATGCCCGCGGGCGGAGCCATTGCGTGCCGTGCCTGCGCGACGTAGACTCACCCTCGTTCGGACCAAGCTAAGAGGGAGGCGATGTGGACGTATCGAAATTGAGTCGTGAGGACTGGATGGTGGGAGGCGGTGGAATCCTCCTGATCATCTTTCTCTTCGCGTTGCCGTGGTATTCCGTTGACGGATTCTCCGAGGCTGCGACGAGCTCGCCGTACTCAATCTGGGGCATCCTCGCCCTGCTGGTGCTGATCGTCGTCGTCGGCGATTGGGCGCTCGCGACGTTCAGTCCGTCCACGACGCTTCCGACGACGCCGCTCGGTCGCGACCTGACGCGTGCCGCGGCCGCGGGGCTTGTCGTTCTGCTGCTGCTGATCAAGCTGATCGCCCACACCGGCAACTGGGGCATCGGCTTCTATCTCGACATCATTCTCGCCCTCGTCGTTCTCTACGGCGCCTGGGCAATTTCTCAGGGCCGGTCGACGGCGATCGGCAAGGCCGCCTAGCGCTCCGGAGCGCAGGCGAACGCACGGCGCCGCGCGCGTAACGCGCGGCGCCGACCACGGGGGCCGCTAGCCTGGTCGGGATGCCCGCACTGAAGCCGGCCTACCTGATTCACGGTGACGACCACGGGCGCATCGGCGAGCGCCGTGCGCGTCTGCGGGCGCTCGCCGAGGCCGAGGGCGGATCGCTGGAGGTGGCCGCGACGACGCCGCAGGCGTCGTCCGGGCTGCTCAGCGCGCTGACGCTGTCGATTGGCCGGCGCTTCATCATCATCGACGGCGTCGAGGGCTGGAAGGACGCGGAGGTCGCGGAGCACCTGGTGCCGGTGTTGGCGGCGATGCCGCCCGATACGACGGTCGCCTTCTTCGCCCGCGAGGACGGTCGCGCCAAAGCGCCGGCGGCGCTGCATGCGGCGGTGAAGGCGGCCGGGGGGGACGTCAGCGCCGAGCTCGCGGTGAAGGAATGGGATCTACCGCGGTGGGTCGTGGCGCGGGCCGCGGAGCTCGAGCTGACGCTCGACGCCGCCGCCGCTCGCGCACTCGTCGGCGCCATCGGTGCGCGCCAGGCGCGCCTCGCGCGTGAGATCGAGAAGCTCGCGCTCGAATGTGATCCCGGCGCCCGGCTTGACGCGGAGGCCGTCCTCGAGCGCGTCGCTCGCAGCGCCGAGCGCAAGGCGTGGACGCTCGCCGACGCGCTGGTCGCGCGCGATCGCGCCGCTGCGACCCGCGTCTACCTGCAGCTGCGCGCCCAGGGCGAGCGCGTCGAGTCGCTCAGCTACTGGATGGCGCGCCGGCTGCGCGAGGCGCTCGCCGTCGCGCTCCAGCTCGAAGCTGGTGCCTCGACGGCAACGATCCGCGCCGGCCTGCGAATGCCACCGAAGGTGGCGGCGGCGTTCGTCGCCGACGTGCAGGCGACGGACGCCGCGGCGCTGCGCGGCGCGCTCGCCGTGCTCTCAGACCTCGAGCTCGACAGCCGCGGCCGCTCCGCGCTCGATCCAGACACACTCGCCCTGCGCGCGATCGGCCGCGCCGCGGCCTAGCGCCAGCGCGACGCCTCAGGCGTCGGTGTGGGGGCGGGCTACGCGCGCCGCGCGGGCCTTCTTGCGCGCGCCCGTGTTGCGATGCAGGGCGCCGGTCTTGACCGCCTTGTCGATCTTCGAGATCAGCGTGCGATGCTCGCTCGCGACACGTTCGGCGTCGTTCTCGCCGACCGCCGTCTCGAGCCGGTGGAAATAGGTCTTGATCGCCGAGGTGTGCTGGCGATTCTCGATCCGCTCGCGCTCGGAGCGGAGGATGCGCTTCTTCTGTGAGGCGATGTTGGCCATGACAAAGCGGGCGGTGGGGACCGCGGCGAGCCTTACTATAGCGGCGTTGAGTGTCAGGACTGGAGCCGCCCGACCGGCGGCCGCTGAGCGGCCGCCTGATCGCGGCGTCGCCCGCAACACCGCGATCTTCTCGATCGCGACCGCGTTTTCGCGGATCGCCGGCCTGTTTCGCGAGATCGTCGCCGCGAGCTACTTCAACACGAGCCCCGCCGCCTCGGCGTTCACGCTCGCCTTCCTCGTGCCGAACTTCGTCGCCAACCTGTTCGCCAACGCGGCGCTGTCGGCGGCTTTCGTTCCGGTCTTCACGGATCTGCTCCAGCAGGGCAAGAAGCGCGAGGCGTTCCGGCTCGCCTCGACGCTGGTCTGGATCATGTTCATCGCGCTGGCGCTGATCACGGCCTTCTTCGTGCTCGTCGCCGGCATCGTGATGCCGCTGTTCATCGGCCCCCACCTGAGCCGGGTGGCCGGCATCAGCTCGCTCACCGTGTTGCTAGCCCAGATCCTCTTCCCGGTCGTGCTGCTGCTCGGCATCACCGGTCTGCTGGTCGGTGTGCTGCAGTCCTACGGCCGCTTCACGATCCCGGCGATCTCGCCGGCGATCTGGAACGTCGTGATCATCGTTCTGCTGATCGTGCTGCGCCCCCACTACGAGCACGCCCATCCCAACGAGCTCGGGATCGAGGCCTACGCCGTGGCGATCCTGATCGCGACCGGAGTGCAACTGCTGCTGGCGCTTTTAGCGCTCACGCAGATTGACTTCCGCCTCGCCTTCCACATCGACTGGCATGACCCGCGAATCCGCCAGGTCTTCATGCTGATGCTGCCAGTGACGATCGGGCTCGGCATCGTCAACCTCGACCAGCTGATCAACTCGGCCTTCGGCGGGCTCGTCAACTCGGGCGCGCCACGCGCGATCGACCAGGCCTTCCGCATCTACATGCTGCCCCAGGGCGTCTTCAGCGTTGCGATCGCGACCGTCCTCTTTCCGACGCTGAGCCGGATGGCGGCGCGACGCGACCCGGGCGGCATGCGCCGCGCGCTGTCGATCGGCATCCGCCAGATCAACCTGATGTTGATTCCCGCCTCGGCCTTCCTGATGGTCCTCGCCACGCCCGTCGTACGGTTGATCTATCAGCACGGCAGCTTCGGCGCCGGCTCGACCCGGCTTGTCTCGATCGCGCTGTTCTGGTTCGCCTTCAGTCTGCCGTTCGGCGGTCTGAACCTGCTGCTGACGCGTACCTTCTTCGCCCTCCAGCGCCCGTGGATCCCGACCCGCCTCGCCGTGATCAACATAACCGTCGACATCATCGTCAGCCTCAGCCTTTACCGGCCGCTCGGCATCGCCGGCCTCGTCATCGGCACCTTCGTCGCCAACGTGGTGATGACGGCGCTCCAGCTGCAGCGCCTGCGCACCGGCTTCAACGGCCGCCTCGAAGGCCGCCAGACGGTGATGATCACGGCGCGTATCGGCGTCGCTTCGATTCTCCTGGCGGCGATCTCCTGGGTCGTCTGGAGCCTTCTCAACAGCGCCCTCGGCCGCTCGCTGCCGGCGCAGATGCTCTCGGTCGGCGCGGCCGCCGCGATCGGCGGCTTCATCTACATGCGCGCCGTGCTGCGGATGGGGATCCCCGAGGCCTACCAGGTGCAGCGGCTGATCCGCGCCCGCCTCGGACGCGTGTAGCCAGGCGGCGCTAAGGTACCCTCGGACACGATCGTGAGCACCGCCGCCCGCTTCGACGCGGTGATCTTCGACAACGACGGCCTGCTGCTCGACACCGAGCAGGCCTGGACGCGCGCCGAGCAAACGCTTTTCGCGCGTCGCGGCCGCACCTTCACGAGCGAGCAGAAGCTCGAGCTGCTCGGTACCACCGGCGCTATGGCGCAGGGCAAGCTCGCGGCGATGCTCGAACTGCCGGACGCCGGCGAGGCGCTGCTCAAGGAGCTGCAGGCGCTCGCGCTCGAGGAGATCGCGCGCTCCGCGCCGCCGCGCCCGGGGGCGCTCGAGCTGATCGCTCGTCTGCGTGCCCAGTCGATGCCGCTCGGCCTGGCCTCCAATTCGACGCGTGCCTTCGTCGATCAGGCGCTCGCGGCCGCGGGCATCGCCAAGGCGACATTCGCCGCGACCTGCGCCGGCGACGAAGTCGCCAATCCCAAGCCGGCCCCCGACATCTACCTCACGGTCTGCGCTGCACTCGGCGTCGACCCCGTGCGCACGGCCGTGCTCGAGGACTCGCCGACCGGCGTGGCTGCGGCGATCGCGGCCGGCTGCTACGTGATCGGCATCCCCTCGATCGAAGGGGTGCGCCTCGAGCACGCCTCGATCACGGCGCCGTCGCTCGCTCTGGCCCCGTTGTAGGGCCGTAGCGCGCAGGCCCTAGCATCCATCTCAGATGCCCGACCAGGCGCACATCCGCAACTTCTGCATCATCGCCCACATAGACCACGGCAAGTCGACGCTCGCCGACCGCATCCTCGAGCTGACGCACACCGTCGAGAAGCGCGCGATGCGCGCCCAGCTGCTCGACTCGATGGACCTCGAGCGCGAGCGCGGGATCACGATCAAG
>Ga0302324_100003746_pt1 | contig 34229 bp, 22 predicted proteins | sample Palsa_T0_1_FD_201949 | JGI IMG/M metagenome (GOLD analysis project Ga0302324, IMG submission 201949) | Peat permafrost microbial communities from Stordalen Mire near Abisko, Sweden - Palsa_T0_1 | ecosystem: Environmental > Terrestrial > Soil > Palsa > Peat permafrost | place: Sweden: Abisko...
TATTACAGCAATGTAATCGGCGACTGGGAGAAGGAATATTCATCCGTGCTTCGTTTCTTGGAGATATTTCCTCGGGATGTGTTCGCTCATGTCAGCCTGAGGGAAGCATTTGTGCATCTCGGCCAGCCCGGCCGGGGCGCTGACGTAGCTGCTGAGGTCGCACGGTTGCGGCCGAGTTCGTATTATTTCGGCAGCGCGATACAGTCCATCAGGTTCGCAAGCAGATTCAATGAGGCAAAATCATGGCTCGCCAAAGCAGACGCCCTTAAATTCGATAATTTACTAATCCGACGGGAGAGACTAATTGTGGCGTTCGCTGCAGGCGACCGGGACGATGTCGAAAGGATACTCAAGGAGGAGGAGCGAGGCAGCTATCGAGAAGACTTCCTGTCTGAGCATTCCGTGATCGAGATTCAGAAGGGTCGTTTTCACTCCGCCGAGCGTCTGCGACTGCAAGCTTCGGGGCGAGCCCCGAAGGCCAGCAATGCTGACTCATTGGTGATCCCCTCGGCTTTGGAGGATGCCGAAGTCGGAAAGGACGCGCAAGCTCAACGCTATGAAAACGAGGCGGCTGGGAGCCCGCTCGATCGCAATGGCAAGATCGCCCTGGCGCTTGCTCTCGCGCGAACAGGACGAGGAGCGGAAGCCGATAGACTCGCAGACCAAGTCAGCGCGGAAAGGCCTGAGGACACGCTGGTACAGCATTACTTCGTTCCCAGCATCCGGGCCGCGATCAAGCTGCGGCAACACGATCCGGCGAAAGCCATCGATCTGCTCCGTGGCACTGTCAAGTACGATTTGGCGTTTACGGGATTCGACTATTTATACCCCGCCTACATCCGCGGACTCGCGTATCTTGAGCTCGGCGATGGCCGGTCGGCCGCGGCTCAGTTCCAAGAGCTGATCGACAATCCCGGTTTTAGCGTGCGACATGTGACGGGACCGTTAGCCTGGCTCCAGCTTGGGCGCGCGCAGAAGACGATGGGCGATGAAACCGCTGCACGGAAGTCCTATGAGACTTTCCTGGATTTGTGGAAGAACGCCGATCCCGACATTCCCATCTACCAGCAAGCCAAAGCCGAGTACTCCAAGCTGCGAAATTGAATTGCACAAGCGTGATGACGTTTGACGGAGATGAAAGCGGATCCCTGGCTGGAGATTCCGCACAGCGACCCGCGATATGCCGCGTTCTTGAAGAGTTAGGCAGCCTCTCTCACTGCAGCAGATGGATCTTCTAAAGGATGATTCGTTGGGGGCGGACGCGGCACTCAACCTGCCGGATGGCCCCTGAAACGATTCTTGTCAATCTTGAGCGACCGAATTTTGGATTCAAGCGTGGATCGCGGGACGCCCAATCTAGCCGCGGCCCCCGTAGGTCCGAACACCCGCCCGCGACTTTCTTTCAGGGCTGCCTCAATCATGGTTTTTTCTTGAGCCTCGAGTTTCAGAGGGAGTTCAACTTGGCCTTTCGATTCTGCCAGTGTCGGCTGTTGTGGGAGCCAGCTTTCATCGATCGAGAAAATCTGCGTGTCGCAAAGGATTACGGAACGCTCAATGACGTTCTGTAATTCGCGTATGTTTCCGGGCCAAGGGTAGGACTGAAGCAGTTCGAACGTCTTCTTGCTGATGTCGGTTATCTTCTTTCCCGCTTTTCGCGCGTAGCGATGGATGAAGTATTTAACCAGGAGGGGAATGTCCTCTCCTCGTCCTCGAAGAGGAGGAATTTCGATGGGAAAGACATTCAGGCGGTAAAACAGATCACTGCGGAAAGAGCCAGCGCTGATAGCGGCCTGCAAGTCACGGTTCGTGGCTGCGATCACCCGAACGTCGGCACGGATTCTGCGAGTGCCGCCGACTCGCTCAAACTCATGCTCCTGTAAAACACGCAGCAGGGCTACCTGAGTCTCGGCTGGAAGTTCTCCAACTTCGTCGAGGAAGATCGTGCCGCCGCTTGCTAATTCAAACCTGCCTAAACGCTGTTGAGTCGCGCCCGTGAAGGCCCCTTTCTCATGGCCAAATAGCTCCGAGGCGATCAGTTCACGAGGTGTCCCGGAACAGTTCACACTCACGAATGCGCGTGAGGCGCGGTTTGATCGCCTGTGGATGGCGCGTGCAACAAGCTCCTTGCCTGTCCCCGTTTCACCGGTTATGAGGACCGTCGAATCACTGGGCGCAACTTTGGAGGTGCGGGAGAGTACGGCTTGCAAAGCGGGAGAGGTACCGACAATTTCCTCGAACATCGAAGCTTTGTCGATTTCTTCGCGAAGAGCTACGTTCTCACGCTGAAGCCTGTCTTCGGACTGCTTGCGATCCTCTATATCCGTCCCGGTGACATACCAACGCGTAATCTGTCCCTCTTCGTCGTGCAATGGGTTGTAACGTGCCAAAAACCAGCGGTAACTTCCATCGCCTTTGCGCAGTCGCATCTCCAACTCGAAAGCAGAGCCGATGGAGACAGCACGGGCAGAATCGCCGGTGACGCGCTCCCAGTCATCGGGATGAACAAAGTGGATGTGGTAGCTCGGAATCGCGCTCTTAAATTTCCGCCTCCACTCTTCAAGAGTAACACCCAGGTAATCTAGTAGGATGCGGTTAGCGTAAAGACGTTCGCTATCCGGTCCGAATACAGCGACAAGTTGGGGCGCGAGATCCAGGATCTGACGAAGCCCTGCTTCATGTTCGCGGATTTTGTCTTCCGCGCTTTTACGATCTTCAATGTCGGTGAGGACGCCATACCACTTGACGATTTTTCCGGTAGCGTCACGCAACGGAACGTTGCGGCACCAGAACCAGCGATACGTCCCGTCCGACTTGCGCAGCCGCTGTTCATACTCGAGAGGCTGCCCGGCCGCCAATGCCGCCTTGAACTTCTCGACGGCTCCGGCAACCTCGTCGGGATGGGTGGCGGTCGTCCAACCCCAGTCCAGCCATTGCTCCTTAGAAAGGCCGAGATAATCGAGAAAACTTTGACTTACCAAATCAATGGATCCGTCGGGCAGATTGGTCCCTATGAAAGCGGGAATAGTTTCGATAATCGTGCGAAGCTCCTGCTCGCTTTGCCGAATCGTTTCTCCCGCTCGCTTGCGGTCCTCGATATCCAAGCTCGATCCGTACCACTTAACGATGTTGCCGCGCTCATCGCGGAGCGGCACCTTGCGATGGAACATCCAGCGATATTCCCCATCCGCCCGGCGAACGCGGGTTTCGTATTCGAAGACCTCGCCGGACGCGAGGCAGGCTCGCCACCTGGCCACAATCCCGTCGACGTCCTGGGGATGGATGAAAGCTCTCCAATTCCAGCCGCTCACGTGTTCCAGCGTGACGCCCAAGTATTCCAACCAAGGTTTATTAAAGTAATCGAGGTAGCCGTCGGGCCTGGCGGTGTGGATCAGCGCAGGGATGGAGTCAACGAGAAGCTGAATATTCAAGGGCTCGGATTCCCGTTTTGGAGAAGCCATGGCGGGCATTATATGCCTTTTGACCGTTTTGCTAACCTTTCTGAAGTCGTTGCCGGGGTGGCCGTGTCAGCATCCTGGCAAGTGCCGGAATGCGGGCACCAACTCTGAAAGACGGTGGTATTCTCTCGGCGGCAAAGTGCTTCTTTCCATGGGGATTGATGCGCCGGCAGCTCGGACCCCGGAATGCTCAATGTGAAACCTGGAAGAAGGAGGGGTCCGTTCGCGAGCCGCGAAGCTTTTACTTGGATTCAAGGGCCCACCGCCGGGGAAATCAAGACCCGGATTGCATAAAGGAGGAACACGATGGACGATCACAACAATCCCACTAGCGAGACGCCGTACGGACAGCCGGAAGGCGGAGTTGCGGCTGCAGCGCGCATGAAGCTCTCAGAAAAAGCTGCCGAAGTTAAAGAGAAAATTGCCGACCTCGGCCGCAAGACGGCGGACAATATCGAGGAATCCCGGAAAAACACGTCGGGCGCCCTGGACCAGACGGCGGCGAAGCTGCATTCAACTGGAGAGCAACTCTCCGGCGTAGCACATACGGCCGCGGACCAAATCTCGGGCGCGGCCCACGGCGCCGCGGACAAGCTGCAAGCCGCCGCGGACTATATCCGCGAGACGGACTTGAAAGGCATGGGCGAGGATTTAAAGGACATCGTAAAGCGGTATCCGGGGCCAGCATTGGCCGCCGCGGCTGTGCTGGGCTTCCTAGTGGCGCGTGGGCTTCGTCGCGACTAACGAATTCGGAATCGGGAAGGAGGCTGCTGATGGCAGCACCACAAATGCAGCGGTCCGTGCCGGAAATATTGGAGGATATCGCCTCTAATCTGACGCAGATGGTCCAAGCTGAGTTTCGGCTGGCCAAGACTGAACTGAAAGAAGGCGCGGAAAAAATCGCAGGGCCAGGCGCCACGCTGGGTGCAGGTGTGGTGCTGGCGTTTTACGGATTGGGTTTTTTGCTTCTTTCCGCGGTGTACGCGCTGTCGTTGGTCATGGCCGGTTGGCTCGCGACATTGATCGTGGGCGGTACACTCGCGGTCTCGGCGGGAATTTTAATCATCGCCGGTGGAACGAAATTGAAGCGGATAAATTTAACGCCCGAAAAAACAATTCGAACGTTAGAGGAGGACGTGCAATGGGCGAAGCAACAAGTCAAATAGAGCGGGAAATCGCACAGAAGCGAAGTGAGCTAAGCGAGAATTTGATGGAATTGAGGCAAAGGGCCAAAGCGGCGGTCGATTGGCGCTCGCAGGTGGAAGAACGTCCAGGAACGATGCTCGCAGTTGCATTCGCCGGCGGCATCATTCTCTCGGCGCTGTTCAGCGCGCTTCGAGGACCAGCGAAGATTCATGCGGAGCGACCGTCGGGCGATGCCGTCGAAGACGATGGCCCGATTTCCAAGAGTTCGGCCCGATCGCCGAGCAAGCTGGCCACTACGACCCGGGAAAATCTGGATGCTCTGGGCGGAGCGTTGCTCGGCATGGTGGCATCGCGCACGACGAGTATCCTGGACGGAATTCTGCCGGGGTTCCAAAGAGAATTTGAACGAGCGAGGAATTCGCAGGGCCAAATCTAAAAGCGCAGGTTCAAGGAGTTTCAAGGATGGCCACAGCGGGCACACCGGCTTCCGCAAGAGCGCCGGAACCAGAGCAAGCTCAGGCGAAGCCTCCAGCGAAATGGCGGAAATTTGTAGTGCCCGCATTGGTGGTTCTGCTTGCTGTTGTGATCCTTGCGACCATCACGTGGAACTGGAACGCCTGGGAGGGTGGGCGGGTTGAACAGGTCACCGATGATGCCTATGTACGCGGCGATCTGACTCCCCTGAGCACAAAAGTTGCGGCCATCGTGCGGGAGGTGAAGGTCACGGATTACCAGCAAGTGCGCAAGGGAGAATTGATTGTCCGGTTGGACGATGACGATTTTCGGGCGCAGGTTGATCAGGCCACCGCAGCGGTTGAAGCTGCCAAAGCGGCAATCGTGAACAATCACCGGCAGCGCGAGCTTCAGGACAGCAAGATCGAGCGCGCGATCGCAGGCATCGATCAGGCCAAGGCACAGATCGTCGCGGCCCAGGCAGGTATAGTGGCCGTGCAGGCGGACGTGGTGCGCACGCACGCCGAGCGTGTTCGCCAGGAAGCGCTCTTGCAGACGCGCTCGGCCACGCAGCAGAAAGTGGAGCAGGCCGTCGCCGACGACGAGCGGTTTGCCGCCCAGCTCGCGAGTCGCCAGGCGGATCTAGAGCAGGCCAAGACTATGCTCCGCAGCAACGAAGACGCGGCGGAAGCCGAGCGGCGCACGAAGGCGGTGTTGGAATCGCAGGACCTACAACTTGTTGCTGACCAGCATGCGAAGGAAGCGGCGCTCAATGCGGCGCAAGTTAACCTGGGTTACACAAAAATCGAGGCGCCGGATGACGGCACTGTGGGAGAGAGGCAAGTACGGCCGGGACAACTTGTTTCGCCGGGAACACAAGTCATCTCCTTCGTTCCCCTCGTCAAGTGGGTTCAGGCGAACTATCGCGAGACGCAACTCACCAACGTGAAAGTCGGCGATGCAGCGGAAATACGCATCGACGAATATCCTGGCCGCGTGGTCCACGGCAAAGTACTCGAGATTGCTCCGGCGAGCGGCTCGCAGTTTGCACTTCTACCTCCCGATAACGCGACCGGGAATTACACCAAGGTGGTCCAAAGGATTCCCGTGAAAATAGCCCTCGAGGATTCGAGCTTTGCGAACAGCTTGCGCCCCGGACTTTCCGTGATCGCCACTGTCCGGACGAGCCGCTGATCGGAGCGTAGGATGTCTGCTTCCTCGGTGGCTTTGTCGCAGCCCAGTCCGGCGCAACTCGCACGCGGAATTGCCGGAGCCGTGCCGGCCGAACTTTCCGAGAGTCCATTGCTTGGAATCCTCGGTGTGGTTACAGGCGCGGGGGTGGTCACGCTCACGAGCCGAATGATTTCGCTCGGCATTCCCGACCTCAGGGGCCACGAGGGATTCAGTTACGACCAAAGCGCCTGGATCGGTACGGCCTTCGATGTCGGCCTGATGTTCATCGGGCCATTCACTGTGTATCTAGGCGGGCTAATGGGGCCACGGCGAATTCTGTTGACGGCCGCGGCAATGTTTACGCTGCTCTGCACTTTTTTGCCTTTTGTTCATAATTACAGTCTCCTCATTTTGGCGATGGCCTTGGCGGGATTGGCCTCCGGCACCTTCTATCCCCTGACGCTCACCTTCGCCCTGCGCAACATTCCACTCCGGTACCTTCCCTTCACGATTGCTCTCTATGCTTCGTTCGTGGATGGCGCTGTAAACATCGCCCCAGCGCTTTACGGGTGGTACAGGAATCATCTCTCCTGGGAATGGATGTTTTGGAATTCGGCGGTGGTCACGCCGCTGATGATGCTGTGCATCTACTTCGGCATACCGAAATCCCCTGCAGCAAAAGAGCATGGCGAAGCGCCAAGTTTCGCGGGATTTTTATATGCGAGCGCTGGTTTCGCATTGATTTTGGCTGCGTGCGAACAGGGTGAAAGGCTCGACTGGTGGCACTCCGGGGTCTACACAGCGCTTTTTGCCAGCGGTTCGTTCCTACTATTGTGCGCTCTGGTTCATCGCCTGCATGGCCCCAATCCTCTTGTTGACATGCCTTACCTTCGGCAGTGGAACACGATTCTGCTGGGCACCGGGCTGTTCTTCTTTCGCTTTTTTCTGGTGACAACAATCATCTTGATCCCACAGGCCCTGGCCATACACGGGTTCGAGCCGGACCAGATCGGGCCGGCGGTGATTTGGACCGCAGCTTCCTTCGTTCCTCTCGCGTTTGTGGCGGGTCTCCTTCTACTTTCGAATGTGGATCCGCGCTTACTTCTGGCATCAGGATTCGCGGCAATGGCGGTTGCTTCGCTCGTGGACGCTCGAATGACCAGCGCTTGGGCGGCATCGAACTTCTACCGAACCGAATTTCTGATGGGTTTTGGGCAATGCTTTGCCTTCATCGGTTTAGTCGCAGCGATCATTTTGCAGGGGCTTTTCTCGGGCGGGCTGGCGAAGCCTCAGCGGATCCTCACATTTTCTGCCTTCTTTCATACCATTCGAATCTTCGGAGGAACGATCGGAGCGGTCCTTATGGGGCGGTTCATTGCGGAGCGGGAAAAGTTCCATTCCAACGTGCTGGGGTTGCATGTAGATCGTGGAAGCTGGATCACGGACGGAAGCATCCGCCAGATGACGGCAAGTTTGTTTGCCAAGTCGGCGGGCCTGGCGCAAGCGACGGGCCGCGCCGTGGATGTCGTGGGGGGGCGGCTTCGTCTCCAAGCCTATACGCTGAGTTTGATCGATGGATTCTACTTGGTTGCCTGGGCCTCCGTGTTCGCTTTGGTTCTCGTCGCTCTCTTGCGAGAGCCGCCGCTGAAGTATGGCGATCTCAGCGGGATGCAACAGCAACAGGCTGCAGTGAAGGGAGACAAAAAATGAGATTCCGCGGTAGTGGTCTGGCCGTCGTGCTATTTGCAGCTAGTTTCGCCCCTTGGGCTCGAGCGCAGAACTCCGAACCGGCTCCGCGGCACATTACTCTTTCCGAAGCGGTACAGTTGGCCTTGAAGCACAACCACGTGGTGCTTATCGCGGGACTCCAAGTTCAAGAGAAACAGCACGCGAAAGAGTCCGCCCGAAGTGGATATTTCCCGAGCATAACGAACGAAAGCCGGGTCTTGCGACTTAGTGACACACAGTTCATTGAAATTCCTGCGGGCAGCTTGGGAACTGTAGCGGGCAGCCCAATTCCAACGCAGCCAGCGGTTCTCAATCAAGGTGGGCGGACTCTGATCACGAGCGGAACGGCGCTGGTGCAGCCGCTCACTCAGCTGTTCACAAGAGTGAAACCGTCAAATGAGGCTGCGCGCGCTGAGTTGGACGCCACCCGAGCCAACGAGAAAGAGACCGAGAACGAAGTCGCATTGCGGGTGCATCAGATTTACTACCAAGTTTTGGTCACGCAGCTGCACAGGAGCGCCACAGAAGCGAAAATCCGGGCTGCCCACGACCTGGAGAATGAGCGCGTTCAGCAAGTAAAGCTTGGCAGCACGCTCGACGAACAGCTCATCGAGAGTAAAGCGCAAACTCTTGAAGCTAAGCAGGACTTGCTCACCACAGAGCTGCAACTCTCTGACCTGAACATGCAGCTGAACGACGTGCTGGGGCTCCCTATAACGACGAAAGTCGAACTAGATCCCACCGTCCCTGGTGTCCAGGAGCCTTGCCACGGCGAGGACTGCGTCCGTACGGCGTTGGCGTCGCATCCGGAAATCGTCGCGGCACGGGCCGAAGTCGAAAAAGCCTCGGCAGGCGTTCGCTTGGCAAAGGCGGATTACTTTCCCGATGTGTCGGCTCTAGCCCGGTACGATTATTCGGACCAGGTCCCTTTCCTCGCTCGCAACTTTGGAACTTTCGGAGCACGGCTGACCTATGATCTGTTCGATGGTGGCCGACGAAAGGCCGCTGTCGGTGAAAGCAACGCTCGTCTCGGACAGGCGCGCGAGAACCTCGCTCGAATAACGGACGAAGTTGAGCGCAGAGTTGACACCGCCGCTAACAAGCTGGCACGTACGCAAGAAATGGTGGAGGTATCTCAAGAAATTCTTGCGCTACGGACGGAATCGAGCCGGGTCTCGGCCCAGCAGCTCGAAAGAGGCGAGGCTCTGCCATCGCAGGCGGATACCGCTATCGCTCAGGAATTCGACGCCAAGACGCGTCTGCTTCAGTCTCAACTTGATTACGTCCAGGCCAGAGACGAAATGATTCAGGCAATCGGGCTCACGCCCAAATAGATGGAGCTTTGAGAACGGGAATCGCAAATCAACCGCTCTCGTTTGAGCCCGCTTTGGGCCGTCTGCGTTGGTTTAAACCCACCATTCATTTCCTGCTGCAAACCAGATCAAAGTCTGCGACTCGCCGGGAGTATTGGGCAACTGTCAATATCTGCACACGCGCGAGCATGCTGACATTACAGTCCGATCGAATTTCCGCGAGGGCAAGCTAAGCCACCTTTTTTCAGCCGGCTGAGCATCCGCTCGATTGGGCGATGAAATGCCTATGGGACGGCGGGCGACGCGTCAGGGTCGCACGGAGCAAGGAGCCGATGAGGATGAAGGGATCGTCGCTGGTTGACGATCATTTCATCTCGTCGCGGAGAGAGGTTTCGCGGAACCATGGCCACACCTGCGTTGGACCAAAAACAGACCGAGAAGCAGACGCGTGCATTCGTCATCGCCTGGGTTTTCACGGTGCTTTTCTACTTCCTCGAATATGCCGTGAGATCAAGTCCAGCGGTGATGATTCCGGAGTTGGAAGCCTCATTTAACACTACGGCGCTCGGCATCAGCGCAATTCTCGGAGCCTACTACTATACCTACTCCACAATGAGCCTGGTCGCCGGAGCGGCGCTTGATCGTTTGGGAGCCAAGCGCACTGTGCCCGTCGGCGCCGCCATCTTGGGTGTCGGATGCCTCTTCTTCGCAGGGGGCTCCGTGATGGCGGGCGATATTGGTCGATTGCTCCAAGGAGCAGGCTCGGCCTTCGCGTTCACGGGCGCCGTTTACCTCGCAGCGCACGGATTTTCTGCGCGCTATCTTGCAACGGCAATTGGAGCCACGCAGTGCGTCGGCATGCTAGGCGGCTCCGCGGGCCAGTTCGTTATCGGACCTATGATCGAACATGGACTGGAAGTGCACACAATCTGGATCGGTTTCGGAGCCATCATCCTCGCGGTCGCGGTGTTCTTGTTCTTGGCGACTCCCAAGGAACAGTCTGCACCACGCACCCAAGAAGGCGGGTTTGGTTCGGTCCTAACGCCGTACAAGATTGTTTTCTCGAATCCCCAATCGTATCTCTGCGGAATAATTGCGGGACTGATGTTCGCGCCGACCACGATCGGAGACATGATTTGGGGCGTGGCCTCATTTCAAAAAGATCTGCAACTTTCCTATCACAACGCAGTACTCATCGCCTCGATGGTTCCCCTCGGCTGGGTTTTCGGATGCCCGCTGCTTGGATGGCTTTCGGACCGCATCGGAAGGCGAAAGCCGGTGATCATGGGGAGCGCTACGGTCATGATTTTGGCCGGCTTGCAGCTCGCGCTCAAACCCCTGCCCATTCCGCCGCACGTGGCGATGTTCATATTCGGGGTCGCGTCGGGCGCGGCCATGATTCCTTACAGCGTCATCAAAGAAGTCAATCCGGACAATGCGAAGGGCAGCGCGACTGGTGGGATTAATTTCCTGGTCTTTGCGATTACTGCGTTCCTCGGTCCGGTTTATGCCAAGCATATCGGTAAAGGCATCGGAACCGCGACAGACCTGCACTTGCATTTTCAGAAGGGCGCATTTTTTTGGGTTACTTGCTGTGCGGCGGCGATCGTGGTGAGTTTTTTCCTCCGCGAGACGGGACCAGCCGCGCACGCGCAGGTGCCATCGAATTAGCTACAAATTGCGGTACGGCCGGGAAGTGACTTTGCCGCTCTCAGCCGGATTCATCGCGTTTCAGCAGTACCGGAACAAATAAGGGAGGCGGAAAAAATGCCACATAGAGTTGCAGACGAATTGATTCGCAGACTTGCCGAAGCGGGTGTCGAAAGGATTTACGGCGTAGTGGGCGACAGCCTGAATCCAGTGACGGATGCACTACGCCTGAACAGCAAAGTCAAATGGATCCATGTGCGCCACGAGGAAGCCGGCGCGTACGCGGCCGGTGCGGAGGCGCAGCTCACCGGCAAGCTCGCCGCCTGTGGGGGAAGCTGCGGCCCCGGCAGTGTGCACCTGATCAACGGCCTTTACGACGCTCATCGAAGCAATGCTCCGGTGCTTGCAATCGCATCGCATATTCCCACCAGTGAGATCGGCACGGGATATTTTCAGGAAACTCACCCGGAGATCCTGTTCAAGGAATGCAGCCACTATTGCGAGATGATCTCGAACCCTAAGCAGTTCGAGCGCGTTCTTCATATCGCGATGCAAAGCGCACTTGGAAAAGGCGGGGTAGGCGTGATCGTGCTCCCCGGCGACGTGGGTGGTGCAGATATGCCTGCCGAAGGCACACCTCGTTCTCTGGTCAGTCGCAGGCCGAGCATCCGTCCCAGTGAAAAGGACCTGGCGCGACTGGCCGAGCTGATCAACTCCAGCAGGAAAGTGGCGCTCTTCTGCGGAATTGGATGCGACAACTCCCACGATGAGGTGGTCGCTCTCGCGGAGAAAGTGAAATCTCCAGTTGCGCATACCTACCGAGGAAAGCCGTTCGTCGACTACGACAATCCTTATGACGTGGGCATGACCGGCCTGATTGGTTTCGGAATGGCTTACGAGGCCATCCACGAATGCGACCTCCTGCTGCTCCTGGGCACTGATTTTCCGTACGACAAATTCCTGCCGACAAAATGTAAGATCGCGCAAATCGACATCCGCGTTGACCATTTGGGACGGCGAAGCAGGCTCGATCTCGGAATTTGGGGCGATGTGCGCGAGACGCTCCAAGCGCTCCTGCCGATGTTGGATGCAAAGACGGACCGAGAATACCTAGATAGCACGGTCCGCAAACACAAAGAGAAGCTTCGGAAAGTGAATGTGTACGTTGACCACGTGGGAAAACGCACGCCCATGCACCCGGAGCCCGTGGCAGCGACGCTGAGTGAAATTGCGGCGCCCGACGCAATCTTTACCGCGGACACCGGGATGTGCAACGTCTGGTCTGCCCGGCATATTAAGGCGACCAAGGACCGGCGGATTATTGGTTCCTTTAACCACGGCTCCATGGCGAACGCGCTTCCCCAGTCCATTGGCGCGCAATGTGCCTATCCCGGTCGCCAGGTTATCGCCCTGTGCGGCGACGGCGGTTTTGCGATGACCATGGGCGACATCCTGACCATTACGCAATACGACCTCCCGATCAAATTGGTGGTGTTCGACAACAGCGCTCTAGGGATGGTGAAACTCGAGATGGAAACCGCGGGAATGCCCGACTTTCAAACGGATCTGAAGAATCCAAACTTCGCGAAGATGGCCGAAGCCATCGGCATCATGGGTGTAAGAATCGAAAACCCCGCTGATTTGAGCTCGGGCATCAAGAAGGCCCTCCAACATTCGGGGCCCGCGCTCATTGATGTAGTGACCGATGCAAACGCTCTTTCGATCCCTTCGCATGCCGACCGGTCGCAAGCCGTGGGCTTCGCGCTGGCCATGGGAAAGATGGTGCTCTCGGGGAACATCGAGGAAGTGGTGGCCACCATCGAGGGCAATATTCGACATACCGGCGAGGCACTGGAGTCGATCTAGACCGATATCCGAGAAGGTTGAGACCGCCTTTGCCGGCGCCATCTTCATCGGACTGCAATTACCGTCGGGATTGCCACACGCCCGGGGCGGTGTGTGGCATCCCCGATGGCCGAATGGATGCCGACTTTGGGCAGGTGTCACCACCTAATGACAGTGAGGTTTACGATGCGAATATTTTTGCGAACCGCTTGGCTCCTGCTGACGATGACTGGTCTTGCGTATGGCCAGACTGCCGCGCAGCCTGCCGATACTTCGACGAAGGCCTCAGACGTTGGGGCTCAGCTGGACGCTCTCCGTGAAGCACTCTTGCGAACCCAGCAGCAAGTAGCGTCGCAACAGCGGGAGATTGAAGCGCTGAAGTCGCGAGCGAAAGCCGAACAAACGGCATCGGTGAGCAACGAACAACCAGCAAGGCTGGTCGAAGTGTCCGCGCCGGCCACAGTTTCCTCGACCCTGGGACCTGTGGATAGCGGCGTGCATGGGACTGGCGTCGTCCAGCCCTTACCCCAATCGGAAGGACAGAAAGGTGAATCGCCGCTGTCTTTCAAAATTGGCTCGGCGGATATCAAACTGGGCGGGTTCGTGGACATTGAAAACATTTTCCGCACCACCAACACCCAGAACAACGTCGCCACGAACTACGCTGCCATTCCCTTCAGCAATACGCCGCAGGGCCAGCTTTCCGAATATCGTCTCACCGCGCAGTTTTCCCGCTTCAGCATACAAGTGACGGACAAATTCGGCGCCAATAATGTGACCGCCTACTGCGAAGCGGACTTTAGCGGCAATGATGCGACGAATGTTTATCAGACTGTGAACGGCCACACCTTTCGCCTGCGCCTTTGCTTTTTCGACTTGAAACGCGGCAAGTGGGAAATTCTAGGCGGCCAAACCTGGAGTTGGTTGACCCCGAACCGTACCGGAGTGGGTCCAAGTCCCGCCGATTTGGCGATCACCTATAACGAGGATCAGAACATCGGGGCCGGGTTGCCCTACACCCGCGCTGCCGAGTTCCGCGTCGCTTATCACGTGAACGATCATTTGGCGCTTGGAGTCGGCATCGAGGACCCCAACCAATACATAGGTACGTTCGTGGCCCTTCCATCGGCCTTTGCCTCGGTCGGCTCGCAGTTTGACAATGGATCCCAGATCGGAACTCCTAATCTATTTCCAGACATAATTCCCAAGGTCGCGTACGACACAAGAATTGCAGGCAGACATTTCCATGTCGAAGCGGTCGGGTTGGTGACGGGAGTGAGGTCCACGGCCAAACCTGTCGGCGAAACGACTTTCGCATCGCACTCAGCCGTGGGCGGTGGTGGCTCGATCGCGACAAACTTTGCGTTGTTCCGGAATTTCTTGCTCCTCGGCAATGCGTTTTGGAGCGACGGCGGCGCGCGCTACCTGGTGGCCGACGGACCGCAACTGGTAATTCGTCCGAACGCCCTGGGAACCGACATCGCTCCTTCCCTCGTGCACGCCGGAGCAACATCCGTCGGGTTCGAATGGATAGCGAACCCAAGGTCCGCCTTCGCCGTGTATTACGGAGCAGATTATTTCGGGCGGAATTTTTTCGTCGACACCACGAACACCACGACCCCAGGGACGATCATCGGCTATGGCGGCCCGGGCTCACCCGGCACTAATAATCGCGCCATTCAGCAAGTGACGTTCGATTGGCTGCAGACTTTCTGGAAGAGCGATATGCACGGGGCGCTTCAGTATTACACGCAATATTCTTACCTGACTCGCGATCCCTGGTATGTGGGTCCGGGTGATCCCAAGAACGCGCATCTCAGCATGGTGTACGCAGGTATCCGCTACGTTTTGCCTTCGACATCAGGCTTCGTGCTCCGCGTGCCTTACCCTAAGTGAAAATCTGGAGGAGGCTGCCAGGATTTGAAGCCATGTTGCCGGGAAACGGATTCTCACGGGAAACGCTGAGGTGGAGATTCCAGGAAATGCCTTTTTCTTCCCTACCGAAACCTGATAGCGATGACAATCAGGTGCGTACATGAGGCGACAACTCGAAGTTGTGAAGGAGCGCGGCTACTGCGCCAATCCATTTGCCCGGGTTGAGGAAGCAATAGTTGCCATACGCGCGGGCAAAATGGTGATCGTCGTTGACGACGAGGATCGCGAAAACGAAGGCGATCTGACCATCGCAGCTGAGAAGATCACGCCCGAGGCTATCAATTTCATGGCTCGGTACGGTCGTGGATTAATTTGCCTGGCGATGATGCCCGAGCGGCTGGATGAACTCGAAATTCCGCTGATGGTTCCACAGAATAGCTCCCGGTTTGAAACGGCGTTTTGTGTGAGTATCGAGGCGAGGAACGGTACGACAACCGGAATTTCGGCGGCCGATCGTGCGACCACAGTGCTCGCAGCAATCGATCCGCGAACGAAGCCTTCTGATCTCGTTCGCCCGGGCCACATATTCCCGTTACGCGCACGGAATGCCGGAGTGCTGGTGCGAGCCGGGCAAACCGAAGGCGCGGTGGATCTCGCTCGCCTGGCCGGCTTGGCGCCCGCCGGCGTCATCTGCGAGATCATGAACGAGGATGGCACCATGGCGCGCGTGCCCGAGCTCAGTTCATTCGCCAGCCGGCACAATCTGTTGATGATCACCGTCGCCGATCTGATTGCCTACAGGACCCGCACGGAAACGTTGGTCAAGTCCGTCGCCTCCACGAACCTCCCGACCGAGTACGGTGAGTTCCGGCTGCGCGCATTTGAGAATCAGATCGACAAAACAACGCATGTCGCTCTGGTCCACGGAGATATCGGAGATGGGGAGGACGTGCTGGTTCGGGTGCATTCGCAGTGCCTTACTGGAGATGTATTTCGTTCCGTGCGATGCGATTGCGGTGCCCAGCTCGATGAAGCTCTCCGGCGGATCGCAGGCGAGGGACGCGGTGTGCTGCTTTATTTGAATCAGGAAGGGCGGGGGATCGGTTTGGCGAACAAGATTCGCGCCTACGCACTACAGGACGAAGGGTTAGATACCGTGGAGGCTAATGAGCGGCTCGGATTTAAGGCCGACCAGCGGGATTACGGCATCGGCGTTCAGATTCTGCGCGCGCTGGGTGTTCGATCCATGCGACTGCTGAGCAATAATCCCCGCAAGCTCGTGGCCATTGAAGGATACGGCCTCTCGGTAACGGAATGGCTGCCCCTGGAGATCCCCGCATGTCCGTCTACGCTCCGCTATCTAACGGCGAAAAAAAACAAGCTAGGTCACGCCTTGACGGGGCTCTGACTCTCTGGCTTCCAAAAACTCTGAACATTCGTGTACTTGCTTCGGGCCCGATGGCAGCGACTGCACACTTGTCAGCAGGCTGACACCCGGCTATCATCGCGATTCCGTAACCGTCAAGTAAGTCACGTTTCATCAATGCATTAAGCGTTGCGGGTTTGGGTTGGGAAGTGCCCTATATTTTTGGTCTTACTTCGGGGTGAGCCTACATATCTATTCATCATGCTGCGTTCCGAAAAAAGTCGAAAGCTGCTAAGCAAAGTGGCGGGAATCGCGGTTCTGCTCGCAGGAGGCCTGCTTGCGGCATCGCTGTGTTATGGCGCTCCCGGTGATCCTTCTCCGGTTCCCAGCATTTTTGACCCGCGCTCGACGCCGACCAAATCGATCTATGATCTCTCACACTTCGTCCTTTCGATAACGGGTCTTATCTTTGTGGTTGTCTTCGCTCTATTGACCTACGTGGTCGTGAAATACCGCAAGCGCGAAGGGGATGACGGTCGCGAACCTGCCCAGGTCTACGGAAGCACACAGATTGAACTGGCGTGGACCGTAATTCCAATTCTGATCGTAGTCGTTTTGTTTCTGGCTACCGCACGGGTAATCCACTCGATTCAGGATGCTCCGAAGCCTGAGACTGCAGTTGATGTCGTTGTCATCGGACATCAGTTTTGGTGGGAATTTCGTTATCCACAACTAGGCGTCGTCACTGCGAACGAGCTGCACATTCCGGTAACCGAAGCCGCCCATCCTACGCCCGCTTTTTTGACACTGCTTTCCGCTGACACGGACCACAGCTTCTGGGTTCCCCAGCTGGCGGGAAAAACGGACCTGATTCCCAATCGCGTGAATCACATGTGGATGGATCCAAACGAAACAGGCATTTTTCTCGGCCAGTGCGCGCAATATTGCGGCACGCAGCACGCGAAGATGCTGCTGCGAGTATACGTTGACAGCTCCGAAGAGTTCGCCAGGTGGGTCCGCAGCCAACAGCAGCCGGCAGTGATGGACGCGAGTGTGACCGCCGGCAAACGCGTTTTCGAGACAACCGCCTGCATAAACTGCCACGCGATTGGAGGCACTGTGGCTGACGGACGCTTCGGCCCGGACCTGACGCACTTGATGAGCCGCCAGACAATCGCATCGGGTGCGGCCGAGAATACAAAGGCGAACCTTCGCTTGTGGCTTCAAAAACCCGACGCCATCAAGCCAGGTTCGCTGATGCCTGCTATGCAACTCAGCAACGCTGACCTGGACGCGCTCGTGGACTATCTCGAGACGCTTCGGTAGCCAAAGGATTTTTGGGAGTACTTATGTCATCGGACGCGATGGCCATTCCGAATGCAACAACCGAGGCGCGTCCTTGGGTCGAAGTGGTGCATGAATGGGTCACCACAGTCGATCACAAGCGCCTGGGGATTCTGTATATCGTCTATGCGCTTATTTTTCTCGTCGTCGGGGGGATGGAAGCCACCATCATTCGGATCCAGTTGATTCGCCCGCATAACGATTTTGTTTCACCTCAAGTTTTCAACCGCATGTTTACGATGCATGGCACCACCATGATTTTCTTCGTGGCCATGCCCATCCTCTTTGGTTTTGCCAACTACCTGGTTCCGTTGATGATCGGCGCACGCGACATGGCTTTTCCAAGGCTGAATGCGTTCAGTTTCTGGCTGACTGCTTTGGGAGGGCTTCTGCTTTACTTCAGTTTCCTGGGTGGGAACGGGCTCTATGGCGCCGGCAACGCGCCCGATGTGGGCTGGTGGGCATACGCACCGTTGGCGGCGAGAGCGTTTTCGCCGGGCCCCAGTTCGGACTACTGGACAATTGCTCTTCTCGTCTCCGGATTTGGGAGTATCGGGACGGCCATCAATCTTATCGCGACAATTTTGTGCGCCCGCTGTCCTGGAATGACGCTCAACCGCATGCCGCTGTTGGCTTGGCTCAACCTGGTGATGTCGGGAATGGTTCTAATCGCGATTACGCCGCTTTCCGCAGCGCAAATCATGCTGCTGGTAGATCGGTACTTAGGAGGGCATTTCTTCGACACCCAGGCGGGCGGCTCAGCCGCGATCTGGATGCATTTCTTCTGGATCTTTGGTCATCCGGAAGTCTATATCCTCATTATTCCTTGCTTCGCTTTCATGTCCGAAATCATTCCGGTGTTTTCGCGCAAACCGATTTTCGGTTACCCCGTTATGGTCGGGGCCACGGTGTGTATCGCGTTCGTGAGCCTGAGCGTGTGGGCGCACCACATATTTACAATCGGAATGAACTCCTACGCCAACAGCTTTTTTGCGATCACCACCATGGCTGTCGGCGTTCCTACGGGAATCAAAATTTTCAATTGGCTAGGCACCATGTGGGGCGGAAGCATTCAATACAAGACACCGATGCTCTTTTCCGTCGGGTTTCTCTTTCAGTTTTTGATCGCGGGTCTCACGGGAATCATGATGGCGTCCGCGCCTTTTGATTGGCAACTCAGCCTCTCGTACTTTGTCGTGGCACACTTTCACTATGTAATCGTAGGCGGAATCCTCTTCGCGGTTTTTGCCGCGTTTTATTACTGGTATCCCAAAATGACAGGAAGAATGCTCAACGAAGGGCTGGGCAAGCTCCATTTCTGGCTTTTCCTGATCGGCTTTCACATGACATTCGATGTGATGCACTTTGCCGGAATTCTGGGAATGCCGCGGCGTATCTACACCTACGAGCCACGTCCTGGCTGGGAAACCCTCAACTTGATCGTTACGATCGGCGCATTCGTCCAAGGCCTAGCCATACTCGTTTTTGTCGCGAACCTTGTTTATTCCTATTTCAAAGGACCAAAAGCGGGGAACGATCCCTGGGACGCCTGGACTCTGGAATGGTCGGTAAGTTCACCGCCTCCGGATTACAACTTTGCTGCGATCCCTGCGGTTGAGAGCCGCCGGCCCCTGTGGGACCTGAAGCACCCGGAAGATCCGGACAGCCGCTATGAGTAAAAGGATTGAGAAATGAGTGCCGTCACGAGTCCGATCCCCGAGAGATCTCTCGAGTGGAAGCTTCCAGATAAGGGCAAGGTCGGTATGTCCGGCCTCATCATCGCCGAGTCTGCGATCTTCACCATTTTCGTCGTCGCGTACGTTTTTTACTTGGGAAGAAACATCAGCGGACCGACTCCCCGCGAAGTGCTGGAGACACCGATCTTCTTCACCGTTTGTTTATTGTTCAGCAGCCTTACGATTCATCTTGCAGGCAAGGAGCTTGAAAACGGCCATCGCAAGACGTTCCTCATTCTGTGGTCAATCACCATTGCTCTTGGCGCGCTCTTTTTATTCGGCACTGGACTGGAGTGGCACCGATTGATCTACGAACGTGGACTCACGATCACCACGAATCTTTTTGGCACGACGTATTATTCACTCGTCGGATTACATGCCACGCACGTCACGGCGGGACTCGTGATGCTCACGGTTGTGCTGCTTTTCGGTCTGGCCGATCGTGTTGGAATTGAGCAATCAGCCCGAATAGAAACGCTTTCCATGTACTGGCATTTTGTGGATGCAGTTTGGGTCGTGGTTTTCACCGTCGTCTACGTTGTGGGACGCTAAGGAACAGAAATGGGAACGCACTTATCCGCGGAACAATCCGGCGAAAGACCACAGCTCCCTGATGTGATCGAACTGCCCGCGCCGACGGCGTGGCCTCTGGTTCTGGCTTCCGGCTTCACTTTAATCTTCGCAGGCTTGCTGACGAGCGCGTCACTCAGCATACTCGGCCTTATCCTTGCGGTGGCCGGGTGCGCTGGCTGGTTCAGGGAAGTCTTGCCTCGCGAGCATGAAGTGACCGTTCCGGTGGTTGTGGAGAAAGTCCGCATCGCGACCGAGCGCAGGGTTGTTGAGCGTGTGCCGGTCGCGCCAGATCTCGCTCGAGCCTGGCTTCCAATCCAGACCTACCCAATATCGGCCGGCGTGAAGGGAGGCTGGGCGGGCAGCGTGGCGATGGCAATATTGGCGTGCACCTATGGGCTTCTGAAGGCTAGGAGCATCTGGTATCCGATCAATCTTCTCGCCGCGACCGTGTACGCCCAATCGTTCAAGCTCGATCCTTCACAACTGTACTCGTTTCACTTCGACAGCTTCGTGATGGCTGTGGTGCTGCACGGCATCGGGTCCACGCTCGTGGGCCTGCTCTACGGTGCCATGCTGCCCATGTTTCCGCGTCGACCCATCCTGCTTGGAGGACTGATAGCTCCGGTGCTGTGGTCCGGCCTGTTGTATTCGTTCTTAAACCTTCTTAATCCACTGCTGGCGAGCCGCATCGACTGGTTCTGGTTCATGGCTTCCCAGGTGGCATTTGGCGTAGTCGCGGGTCTTGTCGTCGTGCGACAAGAGCGGATCTCGACGCGTGAGAATCTGCCGTTTGCAATGCGGGCGGGTGTCGACGCTCCTGGAATTATGGCGGAGAAGCGTGGGAAGGATGAGCCGAGATGAAGATCAGTCCTCTCATTTCCGCGGCGCTGGTCCTCTCCACGGTCATGTGGGGGTGCGCGAATGCACCGGGGAAAGAGGTCGCCGCCAGCACGCCAATCGTCCCGAGCGAGATATCAGATTTCAGCGTGCTCTACGGTGAAAACTGCGCCGGCTGCCACGGATCAGACGGACGGGGTGGGGCTGCGATCGCACTGGGTGATCCGGTGTATTTGGCGATTGCGGACGACGCGATCCTGCGCCGCGCGGCGACGTATGGAATTTCCGGGACATCCATGCCCGCCTTCGCGCAGAGCGCGGGCGGAATGCTCACGGAAAAACAGATTGATCTGATCGTTCGCGGAATTCGCGAGCGTTGGTCGAAGCCGAACGCTTTAAGCGGCGCGAACCCGCCGCCGTACTCCTCCGCAAGTCCGGGCGACCTTTCGCGCGGCTCGCAGGTGTACGCGACGTTCTGCTCGTCTTGCCACGGCGTAGCCGGCAGGGGAGGAACGAAAGCGAGTTCCATCGTCGATGGATCCTTTCTCGCGCTTCTGAACGATCAGCAGCTTCGAACGATTGTAATCGTCGGCCGGCCGGATCTGGGTGCGCCGGACTGGCGAAATAATGTCCCTGGCACTCCGATGTCCACGCAAGACATTTCGGATGTCGTCGCCTGGCTTTCGTCCCAGCGTTCACAATTCCCCGGCCAGCCGTACCCGAGCACACCGAAATCGCTAGGAGAAGTTCGATGACTTTACCAACGGGCCTCAGCAGGCGCGCGCTTCTCATGAATCTGGGAATCTTCTTTAACAGCCTCGTCGCCGTGATTCTGGCAGTACCGGTCGTGCGTTACCTTCTCTCTCCAGTCGCTCGCGGCCGAAGGGATGGCTATGATTCCTGGGTTACTCTCGGTGCTCTCGATCAATTTCCTTCCGGAGAAACGCGGCTGGCGACGTATCGAAATCCTGTGGTGAATTCCTGGGATGGCGACACCGCCGATATTGCCTGCTGGGTCCGCAACGTGGACGGAAAGAGCTTTCAAGTATTCGCAATCAATTGTGCACACCTCGGATGTCCCGTCCGCTGGTTTCCGCAATCGAGTTTGTTCATGTGTCCGTGCCATGGAGGAGCCTATTACCAGGATGGCTCGCGCGCCTCTGGCCCTCCGGAACGCGGATTGTTTGAATACCACTACAAAATCGACGGCGGAAAATTGTTCATACGAGCCGGCGAGATGCCGACTCCGGGGCAGGCCTCTAATATCGTGCGAGGCATACAACCATGCGCCTGATTTCATCCATCGGCGAATGGTTGGACGAGCGCCTACAGCTCGCCTCCTCTATCCGCGAGACGGCGGAGCATGCTGTTCCGCGAAAATCCGCTAGTTGGTTCTATGTTTTTGGTAGCGCTGCTTTTGCGGTGTTCATGCTGCAAATCGTCACCGGCATCCTGCTGGCTCTGATCTACGTGCCTTCCGCGGGACAAGCATGGAGCAGCCTTCAAACGCTGAATCACAATGTCGCACTCGGTTGGTACATCCGTGCGCTCCACGGATGGGGCTCGGATTTCATGGTCGCCATCGTCCTGATCCACATGGTGCAAGTTTTTCTCTTTGGCGCTTACAAATACCCGCGCGAATTGACGTGGGTTATGGGTGTATTTCTCCTTCTCGTCACACTGGGCATGGCCTTCTCGGGCCAGGTTCTACGATTCGATCAGGACGCCTATTGGGGACTGGGAATTGGAGCATCGATTGCCAGCCGCGTTCCCTTAGTTGGCCCACTGATGGTCAATCTATTGCTAGGCGGCCCCATCATCGCTGGCGCAACGCTTTCGCGGTTCTTCGCTCTTCATGTGTTTGTCATTCCCGGGCTCCTCATCGCCTTTGTCAGCGTTCACCTGCTCCTGGTCTTGAAGCTTGGAATCAACGAGTGGCCGATGCCCGGGCGCCTGGTGCGCAAAGCGACGTACATGAAGGAATACCACGAGCTGACGAGCAAGGACGGAGAGCCATTCGTCCCCGGTGCGATTTGGAAGGATCTTTTCTTCTCTGCCTTGATTCTTTTCTCGCTGGCCCTCTGCGCCTATCACTTCGGTCCCTTCGGTCCCTCAGGTCCTCCGGATCCCACGATCATTCAGACAGCGCCGCGCCCGGATTTCTTCTTTCTGTGGCTTTATGCGGTCCTGTCGTATCTTCCGGCCTCGATGGAAACGCCCGCTCTGCTGATCGGCCCCGTCGTTGGGGTTCTGGCTCTTCTTCTGCTGCCATTTCTATCTGGCGAAGGTGAAAAAAGTTGGCGGCGCAGACCCCTCGCGGTCCTGACGGTGCTCCTAGCGGCAGTAGCGCTGGGAACGTTCACGCATCTGGCTCAGCACACGCCATGGAGCCCGGTGATGGACGCGTGGAGTGGGATCCCCATCCCCGACCAATTTCTGCAAAACCGCACAGCGCTGGAGCGGCAGGGCGCCCTGGTTTTTCAGGTCAAGCAGTGTCACAACTGCCATTCGCTCGCAAACGAAGGTGGAAAGCGCGGTCCCGCCCTCGATTCGGTGGCCGTACGCCTGACTCAGGACCAGCTGATTCGCCAGGTGATTCAGGGAGGCGGCAATATGCCCGCGTATGGAAAGAATTTAACTCCCGCCGAAACGACGGCGCTCGTTGCGTTCTTGGGTTCGTTGCATCCGGCGGGACAGGCGCCGGCGCGGGACGCCTCGCGCACGATTGCGCTCGGTGCTGCGACGGGCGCAGCGACGTCATCCTCGCCCTAGGCCTCATTATGAATTCGGATGCTCAAGTTGTCTTGCAATTGTGGTCCGCTCCAGTTGTGGTAGCTGCATCGCTTTGTCTCACCGCACTATTCTATGCAAGAGGCTGGAATCGCCTTCGGAGTGTGTGCCAAAGTCAATTTCCATTCTGGCGACTCGCTGCCTTCTTTGCTGGAGTCGCTACCGTATGGATCGCAATCGGCTCACCACTGCAAGCGCTGGACGATGTGTCGCTAACGGTTCACATGGTGCAGCACCTGCTGCTGGCTGCTGTCGCTCCTCCTTTGATTCTGCTGGGTGCTCCGGAATTGCCGCTTCTGCGCGGGCTCCCGCAATCAGTGGCTCGCCGCATCCTGATTCCATTTCTTCGCTTGCCGTTGACGAAGCGGTTTGGCCACTTAGTCTCCCATCCCGCGATCTGCTGGCTAGTCCCCACGCTTGCGTTGATCGGATGGCATGTCCCTGCAGTGTTCGAGCTGGCGTTGCGGTGGGACTGGCTGCATAAATTGGAGCACGCTTCTTTTTTGGGCGCGGGACTTATGTTCTGGTGGCCGATAATCCAGCCCTGGCCGAGCACGCCAAGATGGCCCGAGTGGATGATTCCTTTGTATCTTTTTTGCGCTACGCTGCCATGTGATGCGCTTTCCGGTTTTCTCACGTTTTGTGACCGGGTCGTTTACCGGTCCTATATTTCTGCGCCCAGAGTGTTTGGCCTTTCTCCGCTCGAAGATCAAGAGTGTGCAGCGGCATTGATGTGGGTCGCGGTAACGATTATCTTTCTCGTCCCCGCAGTGCTTGTCACGCTCAAGATCCTCTCGCCCGGCAAATCGGTTTCGCGCGATGCTTCCGCGCCTGAGCGGCAAAGGTTTTCAGGCAAGCCACTGCACGATTCGAAATTAGAGGCAGGCTGAGAAGCTAGCCGGACGGCTCTTTTCGACAGTTTCCGATTATTGGGCACTGGCCAAGCCGGAATTGAATCTCCTAGTTCTCACCGCGACGTTTTCCAATATTCGAAGATTGACGTAATGCACATTTCTGTGCTAAATGCGCATGTGAAATGCGTGTATTTCCCGCGGCGGTCGCAACAATTGCGCATTTCACATTACTAAGAGAGACACCTACTCGACAGGAGGATCTATGAATCGGTGCGTTCTGGGTTTTCTACGGGCGTTCGGTGTGTTCTGCGTCGCGCTGTGCTTGGTTCCGAACGCGAGAGCCCAGGCCACCACAGGCTCCATCGTTGGCCGGGTGACCGACCCCTCCAAGGCGGTCGTCACCGGAGCGCAAGTAACTGCGCTCAATCAGGACACCGGCGTGAGCTATACGGGAAAATCGAACGAGAACGGCGACTACGTGGTGTCCGAGGTACCGCCGGGCCTCTACACCATAAGTGTGAGCCAGCCGGGCTTTCAGTCCGAGGCCGCGAAGAACCTGCAGCTGGTTATCGACCAAAAGTTGGTCGTCGATTTTGAACTGAAGATCGGCGCAAGCACGACCGTGACGACAGTGTCCGCGGAAGCGCCTCTTTTGCAGACCGAGAGCGTAGAGACCGGAGCCGTAATCGAATCGCAGCAAATTCTGGACCTTCCGCTGCTGGGGCGCAATTTCCTCCAGCTTTCGTTATTGACTCCGGGAGTTGTGAATGGCGTTGGCGGCAACACGCTAAATCTTTCGGTAAACGGTCAAAGAGAATTTGCCAACTCCGTGTTGATCGATGGCGTGGAAGCAACGGGAAACCGCAACAACGACACGAATCTGAGGCCGAGCGTCGATGCGGTCCAGGAGTTCAAGGTCGCGACCTCGGATTACTCCGCCGAATTCGGCCGTGCTGCCGGGGGAGTCGTCTCGATCCAAACCAAGTCCGGGACGAACGATATCCACGGAAGCGTATTCGAGTTCTACCGGCCGAATGCGACGGCGGCAGACAACTATTCGTTCAGTGGACCGGGCCAGTCACCCGATTTGAGCCAGCATAATTTCGGAGGAACGCTGGGTGGTCCCATAAAGAAGAACAAGACTTTTCTGTTCGGTTCTTACGAGCAAGAGCGCTTGCGCAACACCATTACGTATCTCGATTCCGTTCCGCCCAAGAATCAGATCATTTTTAATCCGGATGGAAGCGTGAATCTTTCCGGATTGGTGGACCCCGGGAATGGCCAACAGCTTCCCATCTTCAATCCCGCCTTTTATGCCCAGAATTTTTATTCGCAGCAGTTTCCGGGCAACGTCATTCCCGCTTGCCCCACCGGATTTGTACCCGACGGCAGTTGCGTGAGTCCGGCGGGCCGAGCCATTCTCCAGAATTTCTTCCCTAACCCCAATCTGCCGGGCACGGACTTTGGCTATTACAACAACTTCCTGGTGAACGCGCCCTACGCGTTTAACAGCCGGGTAGGAAGCGTTCGCCTAGACCAGGATTTTTCGGCGAAAGATCGCCTGTCGGTCGTGTATCACTACGGAGACTTCAACTCTCTGGAGGCTGATCCATTCCACGGTGCGATTCCCGTGAATGGCGGTGGTGATGCCGATCAGGGAGACAACGAAGATTCGCGAAGCCAGGAGCTAGCTGTCACGGAAACGCATATCTTCACGGATCGAGTTGTAAACGAGTTTCGGTTTGGATACAGCCGTTACCGCTTGAACGACCTAAGCCTTCTGGACGGTCAAAACCTTGCTACTCAGTATGGATTACCCGATATCAATCTCCCTGGTTTCCCCTCCACTTCCGGCTTTCCCTATGTTTATCTCGGAGATGGCTACGAAACCGGGGGTTCGACATACAAACCTTTGTACTTCCTGGACAGCAACTTCCAATATCAGGACAACGTCATCGTCAGCTCCGTCGGCAAGCACGACCTTAAATTTGGCGGTGATTTCCGGCGCCTCAATTCCCATCCTGAATTCTCTCTTTTCCCAACGGGATTTCAGTATTATTCCGGTCCGTATCAGTACGCTCCTAACGGGCCCTTGACTGCCGCCCAGGATTACTCCTGTTGTGCGGCCGGATTTGCATATCCGCAGGGTGGATCAGACATTGCCGATCTGCTGCTGGGCCTTCCGTACTCGACTCAGATCGGGCTGCAATTTGGGAATCCCCACACGCACAGTTGGGAGCTACATTTCTACGGCGAAGACACCTACAAAATGAGTCCACGGCTGACGATCACTTACGGCTTACGGTACGAGTTCCAGAACCCTTATACAGAGGTAGGAGACAACCTTTCCAACTTCGATCCCAAAACGAATTTGATTCTGATTGCGGGACGCGGCGGAAACTCGGATGCGCTTATGAACGCGCGCAAGAATGACTTTTCTCCGCGCCTCGGCGTTGCCTATCAGTTCTCGCCGCGCACCGTGCTGCGAGTCGGCTATGGACTGTTCTACACTCCGGAGAACGACGCCCGCGAGGATGTGCTGACCAAGAACTATCCTTTCGCGACCCAGCAGCTTCTCTATAACAGCCCTTACGCGTACCCCTTTTCTTATCAGCTCGACACCGGAATCACTCGCACGACTACTATCCCTCTTGGAGGGCAATCGACGATCAATCCCGCCAGCATCGTCGATCCCATCACAGGCTTACCCAACGGCAATCTGCAAACCGTGTACTACGTCGATCCGAATCTGAGAACGGGGTACGCAAATATGTACAACATTACTTTGCAACGCGAACTCTCGTCGACCATGACGGTGGAAGTTGGCTACGTGGGAGCCATAAGCCGGGATCTCCCGTATGCCATCGGAAATATCAATCCCGGCGGAATTCAAACCATGGACCTGGGGAAGATCGAAGCGCAGGAATCGCTCGGATGGGGCACGTATAACTCATTGCAGATCAAAGCCACCCAACGGGCTTCCCGAAATCTGAGTTTTCTGGCCTCTTATACCTACGGCCATAACATTGACAATGGACCCGCCCCGTTCGATCTGGGAGTCAATCACAATCAACCGCAGAATCCGTTCGATCTGGCCGCCGAAAAGGCTTCCGCGGACGACGACGTGCGGCACAATTTTGTCTTCAGTTCCAGCTATACGCTGCCCGTCGGCCAAGGACAAAAGTTCGGCTCCGATTGGACCGGGGCAAAACAGGTGATTCTAGGCGGCTGGCAACTCAACACGATTTTCTTTGCACGCACCGGAACGCCGGTCAACGTGGTCCAAAATGGAAACAACGCCGCCGCTCCCGGATTGCGTCCGAACCTTGTCGCGAATCCGAGCCTCTCCTCGGGACAACGAACTTTGGCTGAATACTTTGACACCGCCGCTTTCTGCACCCCGGCTACTTCAGCCACGTGTCCGGCCCTCGGCGCCGGCGGAATCGGTGATGCGGGGCGGAACCTCGTGCGCGGTCCGGGGTACGTCAACGACGACTTTTCATTCTTCAAGAATTTCAAGTTTAAAGAACGCTTCACTTTTCAAACTCGCTTCGAGTTCTTCAACGTGACCAATACGCCGCATTTTGCCAATCCTATCGGGGACGAGTCCAACGCGCAGTTTGGAGAAATTAGGAGCACGAGCAGCAATCCCCGGATCATTCAGTTTGCAGCGAAGTTCCTTTTCTAGGAGGATTACGGAAAACAAACGGCCCTGGCCATGCGGTGAGGCCGCGAGCACCAGAGATGTGGGAGGCGAAGAATGTCGAAGGTCGGCCTCGCGATCCTGTTTTCGATGGCGCTCTTGCTTTTCGCTATACCCCCACACGCGCAGGCGCAAAACCCTTCCGATACGCTCGATCTTTCGCGCCCGGTTCGTCCTTGGGAGTTTCTGCCCGCCGTTGGTACCAAGGCGGCTCTGTTTGGAAATGAAGCCGGCCATCTGGAAGCCTGGGTATATCCGCTCAAAATTCTTCGCGATTTTCATCTGGAGTTCCACATCGGCGGCAAAGTCATTCCCGCGGACGCGCTCGCGCGCTTTGTGACCGTTCGGCCGGAATCGTGCACCATTCTTTATGCGGATACGAACCTCCAGGTGCGCGAGACCTTATTCGTTCCGGTAAACGAGCCGGGCGCGCTCATCACACTCGCCGTAGAAACATCTCAGCCCCTGGAAGTAAACGCGGTATTTAAGCCCGACTTCACGCTGGAGTGGCCTGCCTCGCTCGGCGGCGCTTACCTCGAATGGGATTCAGCCTCGCACGCCTTCTTTCTCGGCGACGAACTGAAGAAGTTTGCGGCCTTTGTGGGATCGCCCGAGGCGGTTTATCAAAGCGAAGAATATTCGACTAACTACTGGTCCTCTTCGGATAATTCATTTGTACTGTCTTTTGCCGGCAAGGTCTCGCAGACAAAAACCATCGTAATCGCTGCTTCAAGCAACGGGCGCCAGGAAGCAGAAGAAACTTATCGGCGCCTCGTCAACACTCGTGATCAGCTTCTCGTTGAATCCGCGAACTACTACGCCAAGTATTTGAACCAAACTCTCAGGCTCGACCTTCCCGACCCTGACCTTCAGAAGGCTTATGACTGGTCGCGCGTCAGCATGATTCAAGGCCTGGTGAGCAATCCATTTGTGGGCAGGAGTTTGGTGGCGGGATATAACATGTCGGGCGAGGCGCAGCGGCCGGGCTTCGCTTGGTTCTTTGGGCGCGACTCGCTTTGGACCTCGCTCGCGCTCGATGCTACCGACGACTTCGCGAGTTCGCGGGCCGTGCTCGAGTTTCTAGCGAAATATCAGCGCAAGGACGGCAAGATCCCGCACGAGGTGTCGCAGTCCGCCACGTTTGTTCCCTGGTTTCAGAGCTATCCCTACCCCTACGCCTCAGCGGATGCCACACCGCTGTTCCTGATTGCGATGAAGGATTATGTGATTCACAGCGGGGATATCGCCTTCGCCAAGGAAAAATGGGACAACATATGGAACGCTTATCAATATCTGCGCTCGACGTATGATGCTCAGGGGCTCGCGCAAAATGCCGGTGTCGGACACGGATGGATCGAGGGCGGCCCGCTGCTGCCGATAAAAACGGAATTGTATCAGTGTGCGCTCGGTGCCGAAGCGGTGCGCGCGGTTTCTCATCTGCTCCAGCTCATCGGGCGAGAGGAGCTCAGCAAAAATCTCACGGAAGAATTTGAGCGTCAGCGCACGCTTATCAACCGAACTTTCTGGTCCGCGGAAGACAACACTTTTGCATTTGCACTGGATACTGAAGGAAAGCGCGTGAACATCCCGAGCGTTCTGGCCACCGTGCCAATGTGGTTTGGGCTGCTGGATGAAGACAAGTCAGAACGAACCATCGATCATCTGGCGGACTCCGATCACCAAACGGATTGGGGAATGCGCATCCTGTCTTCGCGCGATCCTAAGTACAATCCCGAGGGCTACCACTTCGGCACCGTTTGGCCGCTCTTCACCGGGTGGGCTTCGGTCGGCGAATACCGCTACCATCGAGATCTTCCGGCCTATTCGAATCTGCGTGCGAACGCGCTGCTCGCTCTCGACGGCTCCCTCGGCCATGTCACTGAGGTCCTCTCGGGAAATTACTACGTGCCCACGGCGGGTGGTACTCCGGACCAGATCTGGTCCGCGGCCATGGTGGTAAGTCCACTCCTCCGCGGATTGTTAGGTCTCGATGTGGACGCGACCGCAAGGCGGGTCGTCTTTGCTCCTCATGTGCCGGCGGATTGGTCGTCGTTCAGCGTTCGGAATTTGCAGGTCGGCTCGGTAACATTAGAATTAAATTTCGTGCGAACTGCCGACAGGATCACCTTGAACGTGATTCGCAAGGGCGATGGGGATTGCACTCTGGACTTTGAGCCTGCCCTTAGCCCGCGCGCGAAGCTCGTTGGCGCCACAGTGAACGGCCGCAAATTCGATGTCGATCGGGCAACCAGCGCCGAGGACCAGCACGTTGTCCTGAGGGTTCCGATCCGTGATGGCCAGAATATTTTGCAGATTCGCGTCCGCGATGATTTCGGATTGGGGGTCGAATCCGAGCTGCCGTCGTTGGGTGATTCGAGCCGAGGTTTGCGTGTGGTCTCGGAGACCTGGACGGCCGGGCAAGATGACCTCAGGCTTGACGTCGCCGGAATCCCGGGACGCCACTATGATCTCTCAGTGCTGAATGCTTCGCAGATCCTAAATGTGGAAGGTGCTACGCTGACCAACTCGGATCGTGGAAACACCAAGCTTAGAATAGAGTTTCCGGCGTCCGGAGACGCCGGCTATAAGCACGCTCAGGTAACGATTCATTTCAGGAAAAAGTAGCTGTGAGAGCGTTCGACCTACTTTTGCAGAGTTACTACCATCACTGAATACCCCCGCAGAGTCACTCGGTCTGCAGACAAGCGCGTGGATGCCGGTGGATCAAACCCGGTCGCCTGATCGACATGCACCTCGCTCGCTCCGGAAGCTCCGGGGAGCAAAACTTCGAGTTCGCGATCGCGCTTGTTGATCAGCAGGATTCTGTGTTTGCCGTCAGCGCCGCTGAATCCTTGCGAGAAAATGTAAGGAGACGGCGCGTCCGTATCCACTAGAAGATCCCCGGGCTTGAAATTATCGTGGAGCATCATGATCACCCAATATCTCGCGTTCGGTTTTCCGGTATTCCAATCCAGGAGTGAAACACTCGGGAACTGCGTGGGATAGCCAAGCAATTGAGAGGCGCCAAGCACGTCAATGCCCTGGCGCGCTAGGCCGCCGAAAAGATATGCATACATCGCGCCGCACAAGTTCCAATAGGAATTCGGAATCGGTTTGGCTACGTGGCTTGGATCGCCCTGGGCCAGGTCTTCGGCCGATATGCAGCCTGTTTCGTTGATGTCCGTTTGCGTTTCCGGGGATAAGCGCCGCCGAATGGACTCAATGTAACGAACCGTATCCAGAAAATGATCGGCGCGGTCGAAAAATGTAAATTGCTGCACATCCGGGGCCTCGTCCGGCTGAGGTACCGCGTAGAAGTGATACGAGATCATGTCCAGCGGAACGTCTGCCTTGTGATTCTTATGATCCAAGAAATATTCAAAGAACGCCGGGCTCTTGCTCGGTTCCGCCAGCGACATGCCGACGAATTTAGCTTGTGGCGCTACCGCGCCAACCGCCCCGACGACCTGATCATAAAGACGCGTGTAAGATTCTGAATCGATGCTGTGCTCGTACTCCGGCTCGTTGAGCACTTCCCAATTGGCGATCTCGTAGTGGTAGCCCGACTCGTGGCGCTGTCCTAGCTCGTCGGTGAAACCGCCGCGAGTGTACCAACTCGCAACGCGGGCGTAGTAGTCTGCGATTTCCTTGAAACTTGGATCGCGTGGGACGGCTCCTTGTTCGTAGTCCCAGGCTACTCGGTCAGGGTCCGCAGGATAGGCAACGCGGCTTTCCGTTTTGAACATCCATTGCGGAACGGTGCTGATCGTCATCATTACCGAATGACCTGCGGTGGCCCTAAAGAAATCCTGCATCAGCGGGTCCATAAGTGAGAAGTCCCAATGAGTTTCCGTAGCGGAGGGCGGATCGAGTTCGGCGACAGCCAGCTTAGGATAAGGAAACCAAAAAGCATAGCGGACGTAATCAGCTTGCAAATCCCTGAGCGCGTTCCAGGCGCGATCGTGGATGGGCGATCCTCGCCGAAGGGGCGGGTTCACTACCACCTGCAGAGTAAGATGTGTCTTTGATACGCCCGTCAACTTGGTCCAATTCACGGTCACTTTCGCAGGAGAATCGTCGGCGAGGAGTGGCCCATAGAAGCAGCCGCACAGGACAAGCACGGAAAATAACAACCAGAAACGGTTCATGTCCTTCGAGGATACTCCGAACTATCACATACGAAAACAGATCTAAGCCGCCGCGACGCTCGACACGGTCGCCGGTTTCCGGGATAGTCAGTCTATGGCGAAGAAGCGGGCTGCGCGCACCGCAAATCCCCGCGGAACCTTAGCATCCCGGGGTCCCAAAGAAAACCCCTCGAAGTCTCCGAACCCTAATTCACAGGCGATCCAATTCAGCGACTCCGTCCTTTGGGCGATGATTTTCTGCGCGACTCTTGCCGCGTACCTCCCCGCCCTGCGCGGGGGCCTACTGTGGGACGATAGCAGTCACCTGACCAAGCCCGGCTTGCAATCGTTCCACGGTTTATGGCGAATCTGGTTCGAGCTGGGTGCGACCCAGCAATACTACCCCTTGCTGCACAGCGCGTTCTGGCTCGAACACCGGATATGGGGGGACGCGGTTGCAGGCTATCATCTGACCAACGTAGCTCTCCACGCACTGTCGGCTTGTCTAGTAGTGATGATCATGAAGCGGCTTTCGCTTCCGGGCGCGTGGTTTGCCGGTTTTGTTTTTGCGCTACACCCCGTCCACGTGGAATCCGTGGCCTGGATCTCGGAGCAAAAGAACACGCTGTCTGGAGTCTTTTATCTGGCCTCTCTGCTCACGTATCTGCACTTCGACCGGGAGCGCCGGAAGTCGAAATACCTGCTGGCAACGGGCCTATTTGTTCTGGCATTGATGACTAAAACCGTGACCGCGACGCTTCCCGCAGCGCTGCTGGTGATCTTTTGGTGGTGGCGTGGCCGGCTCGAATGGAAGCGTGATGTACAGCCGTTACTTCCATGGTTCGCACTGGGCATAACCGCTGGACTTTTTACCTCTTGGGTCGAGAAAACACTCATCGGCGCGCGTGGCGCGGATTTCCTGCTGACGCCGGTAGAGCGTGTTTTGATTGCCGGCCGCGTGATCTGTTTTTATGCTGAAAAACTGCTCTGGCCAACTAATCTAATGTTTTTCTACCCACACTGGAAGATCGATCCGGCCGTGTGGTGGCAATGGCTGTTCCCAGCCGGAATATTGGCCCTCGGGGTGGGACTCGTGTTCGCCGCTCGCCGCTACCGTGGGCCATTGGCCGGCTATCTCATTTTCTCTGGAACGCTTTTCCCTGTGCTCGGTTTTCTCAATGTTTATCCTTTCCGCTACTCCTACGTCGCCGACCACTTTCAGTATCTGGCCAGCCTGGGAATTATCGTTCCGGTAGCGTCGGTGATTGTACGAGCAATCGAACGGATTTCATCGCGAAGGACCGTCACCATCTCCTGCTGCTTCGTGCTGCTCCTGATTCTTGGCGTATTGACCTGGCGGCAAAGCCGTACATATCGCGATAGCGAGACCCTTTACCTCGAATCGCTTACACGCAATCCGGATAGTTGGCTCGGGCACTATAACCTGGGAGTCCTGTTTGGCGAGATGCCGGGCCGGCTTCCGGACGCCATCGCGGAGTACCAGGCGGCGCTGCGAGTCAGGCCGGATTATGCGGAGGCGCACATTAACCTGGGATTTGCATTGTCGCGCAATCCCGGTCGGCTTCCGGACGCGATCGCAGAGTACCAAGCGGCGCTGCGGACCGAACCGGATTACGCCGAGGCGCACAATGATCTGGGAATTGCATTATCGTTCACTCCCGGGCGTCTCCAGGACGCCATCGCGGAGTTCCAGACGGCGGTGCGGATCAGACCGGATTATGCGGAAGCGCACAATAACCTGGGAAACTCCCTGTCGCAGATACCTGACCGGCAACCGGAGGCCATCACAGAGTACCAGGCGGCGCTGCGGATTAATCCGGATTATGCGGAGGCGCACTATAACCTGGGGAATATACTGGCGCGCACTCCCGGCCGACTGCAGGATGCGATCGCGGAGTACCAGGCAGCGGTACGGATTAGCCCGGAGTATGTGAAAGCGCACTATAACCTGGGAGTCGTGCTTGCCGGGATACCTGGCCGGCTTCCGGACGCGATCGCGGAGTGCCAGGCGGCAATCCGGATCAGACCGGAATATGCGGAAGCACATAATGAGCTGGGATTGTTGCTGGCCGAGATGCCGGGCCGGCTTCCGGGCGCGATCGCGGAGTACCAGGCAGCGCTGCGGATCAGACCGGATTATGCGGAGGCGCACGTTAACCTGGGAAACTCCTTGTCGCGGATACCTGGCCGGCAACCGGAGGCCATCGCAGAGTACAGAGCGGCGCTTCGAATTAACCCGG
>Ga0302324_100003747_pt1 | contig 34219 bp, 27 predicted proteins | sample Palsa_T0_1_FD_201949 | JGI IMG/M metagenome (GOLD analysis project Ga0302324, IMG submission 201949) | Peat permafrost microbial communities from Stordalen Mire near Abisko, Sweden - Palsa_T0_1 | ecosystem: Environmental > Terrestrial > Soil > Palsa > Peat permafrost | place: Sweden: Abisko...
CGTGCTCTGCTGCGTCGCCGCGCTGTGGTTCGCGGCGCGGGCGCTCGAGGACCGCCGCACGCGTTGGCTGGTGCTCGCAGGCGTGTGCGTCGGTCTGGGATTTGAGACGAAGATGGGAGTGGCGCTGGTGGTCGTGCCCGGCATCGTCGCCGCGTGGCTGTGGCTCGCCCCCCGTGGGCGCGGACTGCTGCGGGCGTCTCGACAGCTGCTCGCCGGCGGCGTGGCGATGCTGCTCGTCGGCGGGGCCTGGCCCGCGCTCGTGGAACTGACCCCTGCGGCGGACCGCCCGTGGGTGTCCGGCACGAGCGACAATCGGATCCTGTCTCTGATCTTCGAATACAACGGCCTGGGTCGCGTCGACGGACAGACGGGCGGCCCGGCCGGTGCGGGCGGTGGCGGCAACATGTTTGGCGGCACGCCCGGACCGCTGCGCCTGCTGAACTCGGCGCTCGGCGGTCAGGCGGGCTGGCTGCTGGGCTTCGCCGCCGTCAGCGGACTGGGCATCCTTGTGGCGAGCCGCTTCAGGCGCTCTGATCCGCGCACCGGCTGGCTCATCGCCGTCGGCGGCGCGTTCCTGACGACCGCGGTCCTGTTCAGCTCGGCCAGCGGCATCTTCCACCCCTACTACGTCTCGCTGCTCGCGCCGTTCGTCGCCGCGCTCGTCGGAGCCGGCGCCGCGCAGCTGCTCGGCGGCGGGTTGAACGCGCGCATCTTCGGCCCGCTGGCGATCGCTGCGGGAGTGGTCTGCGAGCTCGTGGTTCGCAGCCGCTACCCCGGTCAGTTGGAATGGCTTCCGGGCGTACTGATCGTCGTCGGAGCGCTGGCAGCACTCGCGCTGGCCGCGTTCAGCTCTCGCCGCGTGCGGATGGCGGCCGTCGGCGCCGCTGTCTCGGTGCTCCTGCTGGCACCCTCGGTGTGGGCGGTGGACACGCTCGGATACGCGACCAGCAGCACGTTCCCTCAGGGAGGACCGGCCTCGGCTGAGACCGCAGGTGGCGCCGGTGGCTTCGGCGGATTCGGCGGTGGAGCGGGCGCACGGGGCCTCGGCTCCGGCGCGGCTGCCGCAGCCCAGCCTCTGTTCGGTGCCGGCGGTCCCTCCTCGGGCGCGGGGGGAGCTCCTGCGGGCGGGCCTCCCGGCCTCGCAAGCGCTGCGTCCGGCTCGGGCCGGCCTCCGGGCCTCTCTGGCGCGGCGGGCGGCGGCGGCTTCGGCGGCGGGCCCGGCGGAGCCGGTGGTGGTGGCGCGGTCGGGGCGCCGCTCGGGAACTCCGCCTCGATCAGCGCGGCGATCTCCTACGCGAAGCATCACGGCGGAGGCACGATCGCGGTCTCCAGCCAGTCGAGTGCGGCGCAGCCGATCATCGATCAGGACGCCAGCGTGGCCGGGATCGGCGGCTTCTCCGGTCGCGAGAGCGACGTGAGCATCTCCTGGCTCGCGCAGGAGGTGCGCGATGGGAAAATTCGCTGGGTGCTCGCCGAACAGGGCGGAGGCTCGGGTGGCGGTCCGCGCCTGGCCGGTGATACCCGGCAGGGCTCGAAGGCGGCGATGGCGGCTGTGGCGAAGGTGTGTACGGCGGTGAGCATCTCGACGAGCAGTGCGACCGGGACGAGCGGGGCCGGCACGGCCAGCTCAGAAGGCAAGCTGTATGACTGTGAGGGTCACGCAGCCGCGCTCCTTGCCGCGGGGGCGCGAGAATAGGCTCCGTGAGGATCCTCGTAGTCGACGACGACCGTGCGGTGCGCGAAGCCCTGCGCAGGGCGCTGAGCCTGGCTGGATACGAGGTTCAGGTCGCCGAGGACGGCGAGCAGGCGCTGGAGCTGATCGTGCAGGCGGTGCCCGAGGCGGTCGTGCTCGATGTCGGCCTGCCCGGCATCGACGGCCTCGAGGTCTGCCGGCGGGTGCGCATGCTGGGCAACCGTGTACCGGTGCTGATCCTGACCGCCCGCGACGCCGTGGCCGACCGCATCGACGGCCTCGACGTCGGTGCTGATGACTACATGGTCAAGCCGTTTGACATCGGCGAGCTGAAGGCGCGCCTGCGCGCGCTGCTGCGCCGCGCGAGCCCGGAGGGCGACCCCGACCAGCTGTCCTTCGAAGAGGTGAGGCTCGACGCCGCCCGTCACGGTGCGCAGGTGGGCGAGAACTTCGTGGAGCTCACCCGCACCGAGTATCAGCTGCTCGAGCTGCTGATGCTGAACCCCCGGCAGGTGCTCTCGCACAGCCTGATCTATGACCGCGTGTGGGGCTATGACTTCGGGCCGGCCTCGAATGCCATGCGCGTGTACGTGGGTTATCTGCGGCGAAAGCTCGAGAGCGCGGGTGCGCGTGAGCTGATCCACACTGTTCGCGGTGTCGGCTACGTTCTGCGCGAGCCGTGAACGCCCAAACCCGGCTCCCCGCACGCTGGTGTGACGGGCGATGACGCTGCGCACGCGCATTGCCGCCGTGGCGAGCCTGTCGGTGGCGTTGGCGGTGCTAGCGGCCGCGATCGGCCTGTACGTCGCGGTGCGCTCAGACCTGCGCGGGGAAATCGACAAAGAGCTGGGCGAGCGCGCGCAGGCGTTCGTCGCTCCGGCCGCGCCGGCTCCCGCTCCCACGCCCTCGCGCACCGGCCCCGGCGCGGGCTCGCCCGCCGGCGGCCAGGGCGGCGCGGCCCCTGGCAAGCCGGTCGGTCCGGGCAGCGCCGGGGCGGCGGCCGGCCGGGGGGACGCCGACGGGCTCGGAGGTCCCGGTGGGTTCCCTCAGACGATTCAGCCGGCTCCGTTTGGCGGGGCATCGGGGTACGTGCAGTTCATCTCGCCCGAAGGCACGGTGGAGGTGCCCGGCGGGCAGGGCTCCTCGCCCACGAAGATCGCCGTGACGGCGGCGGACCGGGCGATCGCCCGCAGTGGCAGCGGCCGCCTGCTCACGGACAGGAGCGTGAACGGAACCGAGCTGCGCGTACTCACGCTCGGAACGGGAGAAAGCGGCGCGGTACTGATCGCGCGTCCCCTGACAGAGGTCGAACACGAGCTGAGCAGGCTGCTGTTGATTCTCGCGCTGATCGGAGGCGGTGGCATCGTGCTGGCGGGACTGCTCGGCGCGCTCGTCGCGCGCACGGCGCTTGCGCCGATCGCGCGGTTCACGACGCAAACGGAGACGCTCACCGGCAGCCTCGACCTGTCCCGGCGCCTGGAGGTGGAGGGCCGTGACGAGCTGGCGCGGCTGGCGGAGAGCTTCAACGCCACGCTCGACGCGCTCGAGCGTTCGGTGCAGGCACAGCGCCATCTGATCGCCGACGCCGGCCACGAGCTGCGCACGCCGATCTCCTCGCTGCGCGCGAACATCCAGATCCTCGGCGAGTCGGAGCGTCTGCCGGCAGAGGACCAGGAGGGTCTGCGGCGGGACATCATCGAGGAGCTCGACGAGCTGACCGCGCTGGTGAGCGACGTGGTCGAGCTGGCGCGTGGAGCCGCGCCGGAGACGGCGGTCGATGACGTTCGCCTCGACGAGGTCATCCAGGCGGCGGTGGAGCGCAGCCGGCGCCGCGGTGAGCAGCGCTTCGAGCTGGCCCTGGAGCCGACGATCGTGAGCGGGCAGGCCGATCGGATCAACCGCGCTGTCTCGAACCTGCTGGACAACGCGCGCCGGTGGAGCCCGCCCGAGGGAAGCGTCGCGGTCGCTCTGAAGGATGGCGTGCTGACCGTGAGCGACGAGGGCCCGGGCTTCAAGGACGACGACCTGCCGTTCGTGTTCGACCGCTTCTACCGCGCCGAGAACGCCCGCAAGCTCCCCGGCTCGGGCCTCGGACTCGCGATCGTCCGCCAGGCCGCCGAGGCCGGCGGCGGCTTTGCCGAGGCCCAGAACGCGCCCGGCGGCGGTGCGCTGCTGCGCGTGAGCTTCGGCCCGCCGGTCGAGTTCACGCCAACGGCGCCCTGAGCGCCGCGTCCGCCGAGCCCATCCGTCCGCCGCCGGCGGGCTGCTCGAACCACGCAATTTCCGGGATTCTCGTCAGCTACAGGTCTAGACGGGAGGAAATCCGGTCGATATGCCTAATACAAGCGTTGAACCGCCGCAACTTCCGGGCCCGTTCGGAGTCTCGGAAGATATAGACGGGTTCGATCGTTAAAGACTTGTTGGCCGTGTCCGTGCTTCGATAGGGGAGGTAGCCGTGAGGTCCAAGATTCGTGTTTCGCTGGTGATGCTCGTCGCGTGTTCGGTCGTCGCCGCCCTGGCGCCCGCCGCCTCGCAGGCCGCCCCTGGATTCGGCGTCGAAAGATTCGTCGCGACCAACTGCAAATTCGGCCACAAGGCATGCGGCAGCGAAGAAAAAGAAGGACCGCTTGGGCCCACAGAACCCTTCTACACTCGGCCCAAGGCGAAAATCAGCGTCCCGGAAGCCGAAGCCGAAGGCTTCACGCAGGCCGCTGGGCGTGTCCCATACGGCGTCACGCACTTCGAAGTCACCCACACGGGCGAATACCCCAATGCGATACCGGACGGGGTCGTCAATCACGTCAGGGTTGACGTCGCCACGTCGCTCGCCACCGCCCCGGCGGCGGTGCCGACGTGTTCAGGGGCGGAATTCGGCGAAACAGAACTGTCTCCCGGCACGGGCCTCTATCTCGCGCCCACGTGCAAAGCCGAAACCGAAATCGGCACCGAACAGGTGACGTTGTACGCGGGCCCGAACGCGCTTGGGGCCGGGAAGTCCGACCTGCCGATCGCCGGCACGGTGTACAACCTCGTCCAGCCGCAAGGGCTCGCGTCCTATTACGGCGTCGCGCTCGCGCTTCCAAAAGCGGTCACCGAAGGCAAAGGCATACCCGGCGGCCCGTACTACGTGCACGGCTTCGTCAAAGGCAGCGTGGAATGGGCCAAAGAAACGGCGGGGACCAACGTCGGCGACTACCACGACTACTTCGAAGTGGAAGTCAGCCCGGCGCTCCCGTTGCTCAGCTCGAGGCAGGTCCTGTACGGCACCAGCCCCAACGGCGCGACAAGTGCCGGCACGGGTAACTTCATCACGAACGGCACCAACTGCCCAGGTGACCACACCACGTACGTGACGCTGAAAGACACCGAAGGCGAAACACAGCGCGGGTCGTTCGAAACTCCGCTCGCGCTCGAAAAATGCGCACTTGTTCCCTTCGTGCCGGAATTCGCGCTGACTCCGGAAACCACGCAGCAGGACCAACCCGACGGCATCACGACCAGCTTCGGAGTGCCCCATGTCACCGGGAAAGAAATCGACTCATCGCAGGTCAAGACTGCGACGGTAACGCTGCCGGAAGGCATGACGCTCAACCCGTCGGCCGCGGCGGGCCTTGAAGCCTGCACGCCGGCTCAGGCGAGGATCAACCTCCTGCCAGGCGGCGTATCGTGCCCGGTGGGCTCGAAAGTCGGGACGGCCACCCTGGAAGTCCCGACCCTCCCCCCGGGGTCCTTTACGGAAGGGAACGTCTACCTCGGCGGGCCCGAATCCGGTCCGATCACGGGATTGCCGCTGTCGAGCAGGGGATTCCCGACCTACACGATGTATCTCGACGCCGAGTCGCCGAGATACGGCATCTCGGTGCGCGTGAAAGGCACCGTCGAAGCCAACCCGACGACGGGGCAGGTGACAGCCAACTTCACGGAAAACCCGGAACAGCCCTTCACCAACCTGACCCTGCACATCAGGGGCGGCGCGCTCTCACCGATCGCCAACCCGCTGGGTTGTGGGACGGCAACGACCGCGACGAGCTTTGTGCCGCTTGCCAATCCGCTGACGACCGCGTCGCCGTCGTCGGCGTTCGCGGTCACGGGCTGCCCATCGCCGCTGCCGTTCAACTGGGCTCAGACGGCCGCGACGGTGCCGACGACCGGTGGCGCCACCTCGGCGTTCACGTTCACCCTGTCGCGGGCCGACGGACAGCAGTACCTTGAAAAGACCAGCGTGCAGCTTCCGCCGGGCCTGGTCGGCAAGATCCCTGCTGTTGCCCTCTGCCCAGAACCGCAGGCCAACGCCGGGAGCTGCCCGGCTGCCAGCAAAATCGGCACGGTCCTCGCGTATGCGGGGTCTGGTACGCCCTATCCGTTCAGCGGCACCGTCTATCTGACGGGCCCCTACCAGGGAGCACCGTACGGGCTGTCGATCGTCGTGCCCGTCATCGCCGGGCCGTTCAACCTCGGCACGGAAGTCACGCGCTCGAAGATCGAAGTGAACCCCAACACCGCACGGGTGACGGTGAACACTCCGAAACTGCCGACCATCAAGGGCGGCATCCCGGTCAGGCTGCAGACGCTGGTCGTCGCGGTCACGACGCCCAACTACATCCTCAACCCGACCAACTGCAGCGTGTTCCAGACCGAATCGACGCTGACGTCCACCATGAACACCCTGCAGAACGTGTCGACGCCGTTCCAGGCCTCGAACTGCAGTGCGCTCGCGTTCAAGCCGTCCTTCAAGGCGACGACCACCGCCCTGACGTCCAAAAACAATGGGGCGAGCCTTGAAACGACGCTCAACCAGCCGGGCAAAGAAGCGAACATCAAATCGGCGGTCGTGACGCTGCCGAAGGCGATGCCCTCGCGACTGACGACGCTTCAGAAAGCGTGTCCGGCAGCGACGTTCAACGCCAACCCCTACGGCTGCCCGTCCGGCTCATATGTCGGTGGAGCAAGGGCCAACACGCCCGTGCTGCCGGGCAAAATGACCGGGCCGGCCGTGCTCGTCTCCCACGGCGGGGCCGCGTTCCCGGACCTCGACCTGGTGCTTGAAGCCAACGGGGTGCGGGTGATCGTGGTCGGCAACACGAACATCGTGAAAGGCATCACCACCACCAGCTTCGTGACCACTCCCGATGTGCCGGTTTCGAGCATCACCGTCAACCTCCCGACCGGTCCGCACTCCGCGCTGGGGGCGGTTGCGAACTTCTGCACCACCTCGCTGGTTATGCCCACCACGATCACGGGCCAGAACGGCAAGGTGGTCAAACAGAACACGAAGATCGCGGTCAATAAATGCCCGATTCAGGTCATCGGCCGGAAGGTCGTCGGCAATGAAGCCGTGCTCACGGTCGAGACCTACTCGGCCGGGCGGGTGAGCGGCAGCGGTAAGAACCTCAACACCGTCGCGCGGCATTTCAACTCGGCCGAGAAAAAGGCGACGATCAGGGTCCCGCTGTCAAGCGGCGGAAAGAGCAAGGGCCGTCCGTTCACGGCGAACGTGCGCGTCGGCTTCTTCCCCAAGAAGAAGGGCGCCCCGACGTCGGTCGCTCACGTGAACGTGGTCTTCCGCTAGACAGCCACTCAGGGGGCGGTGCGGCCGCCCCCTGAGCTCAAGCTCCTCCTCCGCGGCCCTCTCTCATGGGAGGGCCGCGTGGGACTTGGGTGGCCGACTGCCGCCCGATGCCCTAGATTGAAGGGATGGACGTCATCGAAGGTACGGATACCTCTAGGCCGATCGCAGGTGTCAACCCTCTGCTCGCGGGCGTCCGGCGCCTGACGCTGCTCGCCGACGAGGCCACCGACTCCGAGGCGATCTTCAGGGCGCTCGCGCGCGAGCTCCTGTCGGTGCCGGGCGCCGAGGAGGTGCAGGTGCACCATCTTGCCGTCGCGGGCGCCGAGGAGGACCTCGTGGCTGTGTACATGTTCGAGGCCGACGGGCGGCTCACGTACCTGCTCCCCGGCGAGGAGCGCCCGCCGGGAGTGAGCTGGGTCGCGAGCACCGGCCAGAGCCTTCTGGCGACCGATGACCGCGAGCTCGCCGCCAGCGTGCCGCGGCTGACGGCCACCGGGCAGACCAACTGCGCGCTGCTGTTGCCGCTCGCCGAGCGGGGCGAGGTGGCGGCGGTCGTGATGCTCGTGCGGCGGCTGTCGGCGGCGTTTGACGAGCGCTCGATCGAGCTCGCCAGCACGCTCGTGGACCAGGCCGCGACGGCGCTTGCGCTGGTGCGCGCTCGCGCCGAGGCCGGTACCGATCCGGTCGCCGGTTGCATGAACCACCGCGCGATGCGCCGGCGCCTTGACGAGGAGATCGTCCGCGCCGCGAGGACGGGCAACCCGCTGTCGTGCCTGTTGATGGACCTCGACAACTTCAAGCTGATCAACGACCGCCACGGCCACCAGGCCGGTGATGCGACGCTACGCGAGGTCGTGCAGGCACTGGTCGGCGAGTTCCGTGCATTCGATCGCGTCGCGCGCTACGGCGGGGATGAGTTCGTCGTGATACTCCCGAACGCCGACCTCGACAGCGCCACCGCGGCCGCCACGCGGGCGCTGGAACGGCTGCGTGCCCTGCCCTCGCTCGACGCCTCCTCGGGCGTCTCGGCCTCGATCGGTGTGGCGCAGTGGCAGGCGCCGATGGCCACCGACCAGCTCCTGGAGGCGTGTGACTTGGCGCTGCTGCGCTCAAAGCGCCAGGGCAAGGGACGCGTGACCAGCGCGTCGCACTCGATCTCCTGACGAACACTCTCCGAGCACTCTGACCGCGGGGCGACTCTGCGAGACTGATTGGCGGTCCCGTAGACAGCAGATCGCCCAGGAGACGCCCATGTCGGAGAACAGCTTCAACGCGAGAGACACGCTCAAGGTCGGCGGCCGCGAGCATGAGATCTTCCGGCTGGACGCGCTGCAACAACGCTTCGATGTGGCCCGGCTGCCGTTCTCGCTGAAGGTGCTCCTTGAGAACCTGCTCCGTACAGAGGGCAACGGCTCTGTCACGGCCGCCGACATCGAGGCGCTCGCCGGCTGGGACGCCGCCGCCGAGCCGAGCAGGGAGATCGCCTTCACACCGGCGCGCGTGCTGATGCAGGACTTTACCGGAGTGCCCGCGGTCGTTGACCTCGCCGCGATGCGCGACGCGATGGCGGAGATGGGCGGCGATCCTTCGAAGATCAACCCTCTTTCGCCCGCCGAGCTGGTGATCGACCACTCGGTTCAGGTGGACGCGTTCGGCACGCGCGACTCCTTCCGCGTGAACGCCGAGCGCGAGTTCGAACGCAACCAGGAGCGTTACGCGTTCCTGCGCTGGGGCCAGGGCGCGTTCGAACACTTCGCCGTCGTGCCCCCGGACACCGGGATCGTCCACCAGGTGAACCTCGAGTACCTCGCACGCGTCGTCTTCGAGGATGAGAGAACAGGTCAGGCCTACCCGGACACGCTGGTGGGAACGGACTCTCACACGACGATGATCAACGGCCTGGGCGTGCTCGGCTGGGGCGTCGGGGGGATCGAGGCCGAGGCGGCGATGCTCGGACAGCCGCTGCCGATGCTGATCCCGCACGTGCTCGGTGTGAGACTGCACGGCGAGATGCCCGAGGGCGCGACAGCGACGGACCTTGTGCTCACCGTCACCGAGCTGCTGCGCCGCCATGGCGTGGTGGGCAGCTTCGTGGAGTTCTACGGTGCGGGCCTCGCGGGCCTTCCGATCGCCGACCGGGCGACGATCGGCAACATGTCCCCGGAGTTCGGTTCGACCTGTGCGATCTTCCCGATCGACGCAGAGACGCTGAGCTACCTGTCGCTCTCTGGGCGGTCCTCCGAGCAGATCGAGCTGGTCGAGGCCTACGCCAGGGCTCAGGGCCTGTGGCACGACGAGCAGTCCGAGCAGCCGACCTTCTCTGCGACGATCGAGCTCGACCTGGCGGGCATCGTGCCAAGTATCGCCGGCCCCAAGCGGCCCCAGGACCGCGTGGCGCTTAGCGATGCGCAGAGCTCCTTCCGCGAGGCGCTCGGCGGCTACGTTCAGAACTACGACGGCCGCGACGAGGCTTCCGCCGAGAGCTTTCCCTCCAGTGATCCTCCCGCCAACGGCAACGATGACCCTGCGCCCAACGACGGCGGCCCAAGCTATGTCGACGAGGAGGCCGTGGGCGCCGTCACGGTCTCCTCGCCGAGCGCGGCATCGTGCACGCTCGCCGACGGGACCGAGGTGGCGCTCGACCACGGGCACGTGGTGATCGCCGCGATCACCAGCTGCACGAACACCTCCAACCCCTCGGTGATGATCGGAGCCGGCATCCTCGCTCGCAACGCTGTCGCGCGGGGCCTGCGCTCGGCGCCCTGGGTCAAGACGTCGCTGGCGCCGGGGTCGAAGGTGGTCACCGAGTACCTCGACCGCGCGGGGCTGACCGGCCCACTTGAGGAGCTGGGCTTCAATCTCGTGGGCTATGGCTGCACCACCTGCATCGGCAACTCTGGTCCGCTGTCGCCCGAGATCTCCCAGGCCGTGAACGACGCGGATCTCGCGGTCGTCTCGGTGCTCTCGGGCAACCGCAACTTCGAGGGGCGAATCAACCCGGACGTGAAGATGAACTACCTCGCCTCGCCGCCGCTGTGCGTCGCCTATGCGCTGGCCGGCACGATGGACATCGACATCCTCGAGGAGCCGCTCGGCACCGATGAGGCGGGCACGGATGTCTATTTGAGGGATCTCTGGCCGTCCGAGCAGGAGATCGCGCAGACGATCGGGGAGGCCGTGCGCTCGGACATGTTCCGCAAGAGCTATGACGAGGTGTTCGCGGGTGACGAGCGTTGGAACGGCCTTGAGGTGCCCGCCGGTGAGCGCTTTGCCTGGGATGAGCAATCCACCTACGTTCGCCTACCCCCCTACTTCAAGGACATGCCGGCGACGCCGCAGCCTGTGACGGACATCGCAGGTGCGCGGGTACTCGCGCTGCTGGGCGACAGCGTCACCACAGATCACATCTCTCCGGCTGGGTCGATCAAGCGCGACGGGCCCGCCGGCGCGTACCTCCAGGGGCTGGGCGTCGCACCGCGGGACTTCAACTCCTACGGTGCGCGGCGCGGCAACCACGAGGTGATGATGCGTGGGACCTTCGCCAACATCCGCCTGCGAAACCAGCTGGCCCCGGGTACCGAAGGCGGTGTGACGCGTCATCTGCCCGATGGCGAGGCGATGTCGATCTACGACGCCGCCATGCGCTACGCGCGGGAGGGCACCGAGCTGGTCGTGCTCGCCGGCAAGGAGTATGGCTCGGGCTCATCGCGCGACTGGGCGGCGAAGGGCACCAAGCTGCTTGGCGTGCGCGCTGTGATCGCGGAGAGCTTCGAGCGCATCCACCGCTCGAATCTGATCGGCATGGGCGTGATTCCGCTGCAGTTTCCCGACGGGCAGAGCGCGTCCTGCCTGGGGCTCAGCGGCGAGGAGGTGTTCGCGATCACGGGCATGGCGGAGGCGATGGCGAACGGCGGCCCCTCTCCGGGTGAGGTGCAGGTCTCCGCCGAGCGCGAGGGCGCCGAGCCGATCCGTTTCGCCGCGCGTGTGCGTATCGACACTCCCCGCGAGGCCGACTACTTCCGGCACGGCGGCATCCTGCAATATGCCCTGCGACAGCTGCTGTCGCCATGAGTGAGCCTCAGGCGTCGCCCGGCGCAGAGCCGCCCGCCGGCGCCGAGACCCCGCAGGTGCTGCTCGACCTGCTCACAGCGCGCGGGCCGTCCGGCTATGAGACCGCCCCGGCGGCGGTGTGGCGCGATGCGGCGAGCGGCTTCGCCGATGTCAGCATCGATGTGGTGGGCACGCCGCTGGCGCACGTCGCCCCCAAGCACGGCTCCGAGCGTGCGGCGCCGCGCCTGTTGGTGATGGGTCACATCGATGAGATCGGGCTGATCGTCACGCACATCGACGACGAGGGCTATCTGTGGTTCCAGGGTGTTGGCGGCTGGGACGCGCAGATTCTCGTCGGCCAGCGGGTGGTGCTCGACACGCGCGAGGGCCCGGTGGCGGGTGTCGTGGGCAAGAAGCCCATCCACCTCCTGCGCGAGGAGGAGCGAAAGAAGGTGGCGGACGTCCGCGAGATGCACATAGACATCGGCGCGAAGGACGGGGATCAGGCGCGCGGGCGTGTGCGGATCGGCGACGTCGCGGTGATCGACGCACAGCCACTTGAGCTTCCGAACGGCCGCCTCACCTCACGCGCCCTGGACAACCGCCTCGGCTCGTTCGTCGCGCTGGAGGCGGCCCGTCTGGTCTCAGAGGCCGGCGGGGCGCAGTGGGAGCTCGTCGCCGCGGCGGCAGCCCAGGAGGAGATCACGTTCGGCGGATCACGTACGAGCACATTCGCGCTCGAGCCCGACGCGGCGGTGGTGGTCGACGTGACCCACGCGACCGACGCCCCGGGGATCGACGTGAAGGAGGCCGGCAAGCATGAGCTCGGCTCGGGGCCGGTGCTCAGTCGCGGCTCGACCCTCAATCCCGCGCTGTTTGAGCATCTCTATGCCACAGCCGAGGCGGAGAAGATCCCGCTGACGCTCGAGGCCTCCTCACGCGCGACGGGCACCGATGCCGACGCGGTCCACATCAGCCGCGGCGGGGTGCCCACGGCGCTCGTGTCGATCCCGATCCGCTACATGCATTCGCCGGTCGAGCTGGTGCAGCTCGACGATGTACACGCCTGCGCGCGACTGATCGCCGCCGCCGCGCTCCGTTTGCAGGCGGATACCTCGTTCGCGCGCTGAGCTCAGCCGGCGCCGGTGAGTTCGCTGAACTCCTTGATCTTGTAGACCTCGCCGGGGGCGCCACCGAGTGCGAGCACGCGCAGGCCATCCGGCCCCGAGAAGATCTTGCGCTTGGCGGCCGGTCCGACCCGCACCAGCGTGTCGCCGTCCAGATCCACGCGCTCGCCGTCGATCTCGAGCCACCCGGAGCCCTTCAGGGCGACGAAGACCTCCTCCTGAGCATCATCGACGTGATCGTGCTCGGGGTAGTTGACGGCGTTCGGGGGCAGCTGGATCACCTGCAGGCCGAACGAGCTCACACCGAGCTCGGCCCGCACCTTGACGAATCCTCCGCCGAAGGCGGCCTCCATGTCGTCGATGCGCTTGGCGGTGAAATCGGCCATCGGCGCCGATCCTATCCCGTTGGCACCGGCATCAGAAGCGCCAGCTGGCGCGATTGGGCGAGCACCGTGCCGTCGGCCGCCCAGATGATGCCGTCTTCCTCGAAGAAGCCTTCCTGCACGAATCCGGAGCGGAAGCGGGCGAGGCACAGCTCGTGCGGGCCGCGCTCGGCCGCGGGCATCGGAGCGCGGAAGTGGACCGTCAGGTCGATCGTGGGGCTGACCGCGCGCTCTGACAGGCGAACGAAGACGGCGGGGAACAGCGCATCGCTGAAGAACGCCAGCAGCAGCGGTTCGATCGGGTGCTCCTCGCCGAGTCCCAGCCAGCCGCCGACCTCCATCGGTAGAGGGGAGCCGGCGAAGGGAACGGTGCCGATCCGCGGCTGGAAGACCAGATGGCGGGTGAACGGCGGTGCGCCCAGCTCCCTGAGCCTTCCGGTCTCACGGTCGCTGTCCGGCGGTGCGACATCCGGTATCTCGAGGTCGCTTATCTCCGGTGCGTTCCAGGGAACGGAGAAGGCCGCCAACACGAGCGCGATCAGCCTCCCGTTCTGCTCCATGCGCGCGGACAGGGTGCTCAGCGAGCGCCCGGCGCGCTCGATCGCCGTGTGGATGCTCACCGGGCCGGGCTCCGGCGCACGGGCGTAGTGGATCGTCAGCGACCGCGGCGCGCGGGCTGGGTCATCGACGGTCTCGATCAGCGCCCGTAGCAGCATCGCCGCCAGATAGCCGCCGTGGGGTCCGCGCCCGGCGCGCCAGTTGGGAGACACATCGGCCGCGAACACGCTCCCGCCGGCCGACCGCTGCTCCCGTGTCACGGCTGTGTCGCGGTCGAACGCGCCGGGCTCCGGCGCGCTCTGCTCAGCCACGCACGAGGCGCTTGTAGGTGATTCGGTGAGGCCGGTCGGCGGCGGCGCCGAGCAGCGCCCGGCGATGCTCCTCGTAGGCCTCGAAGTTGCCCTCGAACCAGCTGACCTGGGAGTCGCCCTCGAACGCCAGCACGTGCGTGGCGATGCGGTCAAGGAACCAGCGGTCGTGGGAGATGATCACCGCGCAGCCGGGGAAGGCCTCGAGCGCATCCTCGAGCGCACGCAGCGTGTCCACGTCGAGGTCGTTGGTGGGCTCGTCGAGCAGCAGCAGGTTGCCGCCGCTGCGCAGCAGCTTGGCCAGGTGCACGCGGTTGCGCTCGCCGCCGGAGAGCGCGCCGATCCGCGCCTGTTGATCTGAGCCCTTGAAGTTGAAACCGGCGGTGTACTGACGCGAGTTGACCTCGCGATCGCCGATCTTGATGTGCTCGTAGCCCTCAGAGATCTCCTCCCAGACGGTCTTCGCGGGGTCGAGCGCGTCGCGCGACTGGTCCACATACGCGAGCTGCACCGTCTCGCCGAGCTCGAGCGTGCCGGAGTCCGGGGCCTCCTCGCCGGTGATCATCCGGAACAGCGTCGTCTTGCCGGCCCCGTTCGCGCCGATCACCCCGACGATGCCCGCGCGGGGCAGCTCAAAGCTCAGGTTCTCGATCAACAGGCGCTCGCCGAACCCCTTGCTGAGGGAGTTCACGTTCAGCACCTTGTCACCCAGCCTTGGGCCCGGGGGGATGTGGATCTGAACCTCGTCCAGCTTGATGTTGCGCTCCTCGGAGACGAGCTCCTCATAGCGCGCGAGGCGAGCCTTTGACTTCGTGCGTTTGCCCTTGGGGTTGGTTCGCACCCATTCGAGCTCCGCCGCGATCGTGCGCTCGCGGCCCTTCTCAGATCGCTCTTCCTGGGCCATGCGTGCCTGCTTCTGCTCAAGCCAGCTCGAGTAGTTGCCCTCGTAGGGGATGCCCTTGCCACGGTCGAGCTCGAGGATCCAGCCGGCGACGTTGTCGAGGAAGTAGCGATCGTGCGTGACCGCCACGATCGCGCCCTTGTACTCGGAGAGGTGCTGCTCGAGCCAGGCCACCGACTCGGCGTCGAGGTGGTTGGTGGGCTCGTCGAGCAGCAGCAGATTCGGCGCGCGCAACAGCAGCCGGCAGAGCGCGACCCGGCGGCGCTCGCCGCCGGAGAGGGTGCTCACATCTGCGTCCGGCGGTGGCAGGCGCAGCGCATCCATCGCATACTCGAGCTGCGTGTCGAGGTTCCACGCGTCCGCGGCGTCGATCTTGGCCTGGATGTTGCCGAACTCCTCGGCCGTCTCCTCAGAGTAGTTGGCGGCGAGCTCGTTGAAGCGGTCGAGCAGCGCCTTGGTCTCGGCCACGCCGTCCTCGACGTTGCCCTTGACGTCCTTGGACTCGTCGAGCACGGGCTCCTGCTCGAGCATGCCGACCGTCGCGCCGGGTGCGAGCGCGGCCTCGCCGCGGTACTCCTGATCGATTCCCGCCATGATCCGCAGAAGCGTCGACTTGCCGGCCCCGTTGTAGCCGAGCACGCCGATCTTCGCGCCGGGGTAGAACGCGAGGGTGATGTCGTTCAGCACCGTCTTGTCCGGTGGATGCAGCTTGGACAGGCGGTGCATCGTGAAGATGTACTGGGAGGACATCCGCAGGCAGCATAGAAGGGCTGGCGCCCGAGCAACAGCGCCACCAGGGATAAACCGATGGCCCCGCGGTGTCGCTAACGTAGGTGCGTTATGCCCACCACCGTCCTGGACATAGAGCAGCATCTGTTGCTGCTGGAGCTGCAGGCGCCGTTCGACAAGCGAGACGTTCAGCTCGCCCGTCGCAGGATGGCCAAGCGCTGGCACCCCGACGTCGCGCCGCAGGGTCGCCAGTTCGAGCACGAGCGCCATCTGAAGGCCATCAACGAGGCGGCCGACCAGCTCGAGCGCCTGGCGGAGGGCTCGCGCGGCGGGCACGTCTCGCGCAATGCGGTCCGCGCCAGTGCGGCGGCGGCGCGCACCGCTCGCGCGGAGGCGGGCAAGCGCGCCTATGAAGCCGAGCAGCGCGCGCGAGCCCACGCCTCAGAGCAGGCCAAGCACGATCCGTTCGCCAGCCGCGTGCCCGACCACTCGGTGGTGCACCGCTACGCTCGCTGCATCTCCTACCCGGAGTGGGGCGTGGGCACGGTCAAGGGCATCTACTTCAGCGGCAACCCCGACGAGGTCGGCGAGAACGGTGATTCGGCCACCACGGGCGGTGAGCTGCAATGGGCGCGAGTGCGCTTCAGCCACGGCGTGCGGACGGTGCCGGCCGGAAGCATGCGATTCGTGGACTTCTCAAAGCCCGACCCCGCGCAGGAGCGCGCCGAGCGCTTCATGATCGCCGCGCAGCGGGCGATGGCCGAAGGCGAATACGAGCTTGCCGCCAAGCGGCTCGTGTATGCGCGTGATGCCGAACCGAGGAACGTCGCGGTGCTTCGGCAGATGACGCTCGCGTTCTGGCAGGCCGGGAACCTCGACGCCGCGGCGCGCTCGGTGCGCGACTGGGCCCGCGTGGACGGCAGGCGTCCGGCTCCGCACCGGTTCGCAGCGCGCATCTACGAAGATATCGGCGCGATCGACCTCGCCGAGGAGGCGGCCGAGCGCGCAGCGCTCCGCGGCCCCTCCGACGCCGGTGCGTGGGAGCGGCTCGGCCGGCTGCGCCTGCGCCTGATGGACCGCGAGGGCGCGCTGAAGGCGCTTGAGCGCGCGCTGGCGCTCGGCGCGACCGAGGACCTGCGTGAGCTGATCGCGACGGCGCTTGCGATCGAGCCGACCGTGGCGCCCGCGGTCTAGAGGATGTTGACGGCGCGTGAGACGATCAGCCCGATCGTCAGCAGCGAGACCACCGACTGGACGCCCATCACCATCTTGGCGGCCGGGCTCAGCGGCATCGTGTCGGTGGGCGAGAAGGCCGCGTTGTTCGTGAGCGAGACATACAGATAGTCGATGAACATCGGCCGCCAATCCGGTGGCAGGACATGGTCGTCTGACATCTGCGGGAACAGGAAGTCGGGCGGTCCGTCATGCCCGGCGGCGCGCCTGCCGGGACCGCCGCGATCCATCTCCCAATACCAGAGGCCGAAGATCAAAAAGTTGGTCAGCCAGATGAGCACCCCCGAGACGATCAGCTGGCGGCCGTTGCCGACGTTGTGGTGCAGCAGGAAGTGCGTCAGCGCGCCGAGCGAGTAGATGTTCGCGGCGGTCACGAACGCGGTCAGCCCCAGCGCCACGTTCCGCCTGACGCGGTGCTCGTGCTCGAGCTGGCGCGGCGTCGCCAGGAACATGCCGAGCAGAAGCGCTCCCTCGAGCGAGGGGATCAGCCATGACGGTCCCACAGTGAGTCGTGCCGGCAGAAGCAGCTGCAGGCCGATCGCCGCGAGGATCGTCGCCTGCGCAGGCCAGAAGGGCTCGGGGTCCGCAGGTGGGGGATACAGCCGGCCGGGCGGGTCTGAGGCTTCAGCGGCCATTGCGTGGGAGGGTAAGCGGACGGTCGGAGGTGATCGAGATCGCATGCGGGGCGCAGAGAACGATGCGACGTGCTCAACCGGCGCCGCTGCACGCTAGCCTCAAAGGGTGGGCATCGAGAATCCGATCCACCTGCTGTTCATCGGGGCCGTGGCGTTGATCGTGCTCGGGCCCAAGCGCCTGCCGGACCTGGCTCGTGCTCTCGGCCACGGGATCCGCGAGTTCCGCGAGGCGATCGCGGATGGGGCGGCTCCTGAGCACGAGCACACGGAGGATCCGGCGCAGCCGATACGGTCGGAGGATGCGCCTGATAGTCGCTCGCTGTGAGGTCTCCTACGCCGGTCGGCTGACGACCATTCTGCCCGAGGCGGTGAGGCTCCTGATGCTCAAGCCTGACGGCACGTTCATGGTGTGGGCCGATGGTGGCGGTCCGAATGTGAAGCCGCTGAACTGGATGATCCCGCCGACGGTCGTCGAGGAGCAGGCCGATGCGGATGGCCGTTTGTGCCGGCTGCTCGTGCGCAAGCAGCGAGGAGAGGACCGCCTGGAGATTCGGATCACGCAGGTGCTCTCGGATATCGAGCACGAGCTGGACTCCTCGACGTCGCTTGAGAAGGAGGGGCTCGAGCAGGAGCTGCAGCAACTGCTCGCGCGAGACCCGCGGTGGTGCGGTGAGGGCTTTCGGCTCGTCAGGCGCGAGTGGCCGACCGACATCGGCCCCGTCGATCTGATGTGCAGGGACGGCGATGATGACTGGGTGGCCGTTGAGATCAAGCGGATAGCGGGCATCGACGCCGTGGAGCAGCTGACCCGCTATCTGGAGCGCATCCGCCTGGATCCCGCGCTGGGCTCCTGCCGCGGCGTGCTCGCTGCGCAGGTCGTAAAGCCGCAGGCGCGGGTGCTCGCGCAGGCGCGCGGGATCGCCTGCGTGGAGGTTGACCTCGATGTCCTGCGCGGCGAACGTGAGCCCGAGCTCACGCTGTTCGCGGCCTGATTGCATAGGCTGCTCCTTTCCGACCAAGGAGCTCTCGATGACTGCCGATGAACCCGCCGCCGCTCCCGAGCCGGTCCTCACGGAGCGGCGCGGCAGCGTCCTGCTGATCACGCTCAACCGCCCCGAGGTGCGAAACGCCGTCAACGCCGCCCTGGCTGAGGGCGTGGCCCATGCTCTGGACGAGCTCGACGAGGACGACAGCCTGTCCGTTGGCATCGTCACGGGAGCCGGCGGCTTCTTCTGCGCCGGCATGGACCTCGGAGCCTTCGTCAAGGGAGAGTCGCCCTGGTTCGGTGACCGTGGCTTTGCCGGTATCGCTCAGCGCGCCTCGCGCAAGCCGCTGATCGCGGCGATCGAGCGTTTCGCCGTCGCCGGGGGGATGGAGATCGCGCTGGCGTGTGATCTGATCGTCGCGGCCAAGGGCGCGAAAATGGGGATCCCCGAGGCCAAGCGCTCGATCGTGGCCTCCGGCGGAGCATTACTGCGCCTGCCCCAGCGGATGCCCTACCACGTGGTGATGGAGCTGGCTCTCACCGGCGACCCGCTCCCCGCCGAGCGCTTCCACGAGCTGGGTGTCGTGAACCGTCTGTCCGAGGTCGGCTCCGCGGTCGACGTCGCGCTCGAGCTCGCGGCTGAGCTGGCCAAGAACGGACCACTCGCGCTGGCGGCCTCCAAGCGCATCCTGCAGGAGCAGTTCGACTGGTCAACCGCCGAGATGTGGGAGCGCCAGGGCGAGATCGCGGGTCCCGTGATGGTCTCCGAGGACGCGCGTGAGGGCGCGAGCGCGTTCAAGGAGAAGCGCGACCCCGTCTGGCGGGGCCGCTGACTCAGCGGTCCCCGGGTGCCTTGCGCGGGTACTGCGAGATCGGCTCGCCCAGGTCGATCGTCGTGGTGACGATGCGGTTCTGTTCATCGATGTGCGCTGCCGGGTAGCCCTCGCCCGGGCTGGCGCGCTCGGGACGCCCGATGTAGCCGAAGTGCATGCCCTCCGGCATGATCTGCATCAGCCGCGGGAACATGTGTGCGCGCGCGCCCATGTTGCGCGGCTCCTCCTGCACCCACACCACCTCGCGAAGCTGCGGGTAGCTGCGGATGAGCTCGAGTACCTGGCGTTCGGGGAACGGGTACAGCAGCTCGATGCGCGCAACCGCGAGGCCCGGATGCGCCGGACGGTCCGGATGGCCGACGAGGTCGTAGTAGATCTTCCCGGTGCAGAGTGCCAGACGGGTGACCTGGCTCGGGTCCACGCCGGGCTCTGACAGCACCGGCTGAAAGCGCGTGTTCTCAGCCATATCGGCGATGGAGCTGGTCGCCTGGGGCAGGCGCAGCAGCGACTTGGGGGTCATGATCACGAGCGGGCGCTGCTTGGCCACGCGTGCCTGGCGGCGGAGCAGATGGAAGTACTGTGCGGGCGTCGTCGGGCTCGCGACGCGGATGTTGCCCTCCGCGGCGAGCGTCAGAAAGCGCTCAAGCCGCGCCGAGGAATGCTCGGGGCCCGATCCCTCATAGCCGTGGGGCAGGAGCAGTGTGAGCCTCGAGGTCTGCCCCCACTTGGCGAGCGCCGAGACGATGAACTGGTCCACGATCACCTGCGCGGAGTTGACGAAGTCCCCGAACTGCGCCTCCCACAGCACGAGCGTCTCGGGCGCCTCCTGGCTGTAGCCGTACTCGAAGCCCATGCACGCGAGCTCCGAGAGGGGGCTGTTGTGCAACTCGAGCGGCGCCAGCGCCTGCGGCAGGCTCTGGATCGGGCAGACCGTCTGGCCGGTCTTCGCGTCATGAAGAACCATGTGGCGCTGGCTGAAGGTGCCGCGCTCGGTGTCCTGGCCGGTGAGGCGGATGGGCGTGCCCTCGGTCAGCAGAGAGGCGAAAGCGAGCGCCTCGCCGTGTGCCCAGTCGATGCTGGGCGGCGCATCGGGCGCGAGCGCCTCGTGCCGGCGCTCCAGCTGTTTGACGAGCTTCGGGTGGACGGTGAACCCCTCGGGCGCCCGCAGCAGCTCCTCGCCGAGCTGGCGTAGACGCGCGGCCGGAACCGCGGTCTCCACGTCGGGGCTGGGGGAGCGATCGAGCTGGTACTCACCGGTGCTGTGCTCTCTGCTGTCGTGCTCGGCAGCCGCGATCTTCGCCTTCAGTCGCTGGTGCAGGAGCGTCAGGTTGTCCCAGACCTCCTGCGCCTGACGCTCGACGTCCTCCCGGGTGAGCACCTCCTCGGATACGAGTCGCTCAGCCCACAGCTCAGACACGCGCTTCTTGCTCTTGATCTTCGCGTACATCTCCGGCTGGGTGTATGCGGGCTCGTCAGACTCGTTGTGGCCGAAGCGCCGGTAGCCGATCAGATCGATCAGCACGTCGTGGCCGAACTCCTTGCGGAATGCGAACGCGAGTCGCACGGCGCTCATGCACGCGGGCACGTCGTCGGCGTTGACGTGGATGATCGGGACGTCGAAGCCCTTCGCCAGATCTGAGGCCCAGCGCGTGGAACGCGCGTCGTCTGGATCGGTCGTGAAGCCGATCTGGTTGTTCGTGATGATGTGCACGGTTCCCCCGACCTTGTAACCGTCGAGGGCCTGCAGGTTGAGCGTCTCGGCGACGACGCCCTGGGCGGGGAACGATGCGTCGCCGTGGATCACGATCGGCACCGCGGCATCGGTGTCCTGATGGGCGTGGGGACCCTGGCGGGTGGTCTGCGCGGCGCGCGTGGCGCCCTCGACGACCGGCGAGACGTACTCCAGGTGACTCGGGTTGGACTCCAGGTTCACCTGGATCGCCTCTCCATTCGGGAGCTGGTAGGAGCCCTGGGTGCCGTGGTGGTACTTGACGTCGCCGGTCCCTCCCTGGGGGATCGTTGTCACGGCCTCGAGCGTCGAGGCGCCCTCGAACTCGGCGAAGATCGTGTCGTAGGCGCGGCCGAGATTGTGTGCGAGCACGTTCAGCCGTCCACGGTGGGCCATGCCGATCACGACCTCGCCCGCGCCGTTCGCGGCCGACAACTGGATCAGCTCGTCGAGCATCGGCACGGTCATATCCAGGCCCTCGATCGAGAACTGGTGCTGGCCGAGGTAGGCCTTGTGCATGAAGCGCTCCAGCGCATCGACCTTCACCAGGCGCCCCAGCAGCCATTTGCGCTCGTCGACCGTCAGCGGCTGGCGGAACGCCCCGGACTCGATGTGCTCGCGCAGCCACACGCGCTGGCGGTGCGATGCGATGTGCTCGATCTCATACGCGATCGTGCCGCAGTAGGTCTCGCGCAGATGCGGGAGCGCGTCGGCGAGCGTTGCTCCGGGCACGTACATGTGAAAGATCTTGGCCGGGAGCTTGGCCTGCAGCTCGGGGGTCAGACCGAGAGCCTCGGGGTCGAGCCCGGGATCGCCCTCCGGCTCTGAGTCAAGCGGATCGAGGCGCGCTGCCAGGTGGCCGTGGCTGCGGAAGCGCGAGAGCAGCGTGCTGGCCGCCTGGACGGCCTGCAGCAGTTCTTCGCCCACCGCCTCCCCTGACTCCTGCGTGCTCGTCGCGGATGCCGCCGCGGCTGCGGCCGCGGGTGCGGGAAGTGACGGAAGCGGGCCGAGCTCGACGCCGAGCGATGTGAACACTCCCTCGTAGAAGTCGTGCTCGCCCTGCAGGTATTGCTCAATCAGCGCCAGGAAGCGGCCGGACTCTGCCCCCTGGATGATGCGGTGGTCATAGGTGGAGGTCATCGTCATGGCCTTCTCGGCGCCGATCATCGCGCCGATGTTGCCGAGCCCCACCGGGTAGGCGATTGAGCCGGTGGCGATGATCGTGCCCTGGCCGACCATCAGCCGAGGGACCGAGGCGATTGTGCCCAGTCCGCCCGGGTTGGTGAGCGTGATGTTGCCTTCCACGAGATCGTCGGCCGTGAGCTTGTTCGTGCGAGCCTTCTCGACGAGAGCGTCGTAGGCCTCCAGGAAGCCGTCGAACGGCAGGCGTCCGGCGTCGAGGATTACGGGGACCATCAGGGTGCGCGAGCCGTCGCGCTTCTCCACGTCCACCGCCAGGCCGAGGTTCACCTGTCCGTCATCGATCCGGTGGGGCTTGCCGTCGACCTCGGCGAAGTGGTTGCTCATCACCGGCATGTCCTCCACTGCACGCACGATCGCGTAGGCGATCAGATGGGTGAAGGACACCTTGCGCTCGGCTGCCTTGAGTTCGCGCCGGCGCGCGTCGAGCACGGTGACGGTGAGCGTACGGAAGCTCGTGGCGGTGGGGATCGCGCGCGACTGCTCCATGTAGCGGGCGAGCGCCGCGGCGCTGCCCTTCATCATCTCGTCGTGCGCGCCGGCTGCCCTGGCCCCACCGCTGCTTGCTGCGCTTGAAGTGGCGGTGCCGTTGCCGGAGGCGGCGCTGAGGACGTCTGACTTGGTGATTCTCCCGGCCGGTCCGGTGCCGGGCACAGTCGCGAGGTTCACGCCCTCCACCGCCGCGGCGCGCGCCGCCACGGGAGAGGCGTTCACGCCGTCGGCTGCCTGCACAGGGACGCCTGGCGCGGGCGGGCTCGTCGCTTCGGGCACCGCCTGCTCCGAGGGCGAACGACCGCCGTTTGCACCGGCCTCGGCGGGGCTCGAATCGCCCACGGCGATGCGCGCGATGACCTGGCCGACGGTCACGGTGTCGCCCTCCTCGACGAGGATCTCGCTCACCGTGCCGCTGGCAGGGGAGGGCAGCTCCAGGTCGACCTTGTCGGTGGAGATCTCGACGATCGTCTCATCGGCCCTGATGGGGTCGCCCACCTTGGCGCGCCATTCGAGAATGGTCCCCTCTGTAACCGACTCGCCCGCCGCCGGAGTCACGACATCGACCGTCTGGCTGGATGTGGTGGCCGTGGTCGCCCCGCTCGCACTCGCCGGCGCGGTGGCGTCAGCTGCTGCTCCGGGTGTCTGCGCGGACGGCGACTGACCGCCGTTGGTGCCCGTCGTGTCAGGGGTGGAGCCGTTGACGGCGATGCGCGCGATGACCTGGCCGACCGTGACGGTGTCGCCCTCCTCGACGAGGATCTCGCTAACCGTGCCGCTGGCAGGGGAGGGCAGCTCCAGATCGACCTTGTCGGTGGAGATCTCGACGATCGTCTCGTCAGCCTTGATGAGGTCGCCCACCTTCGCACGCCATTCGAGGATGGTTCCCTCGGTGACCGACTCACCTGCTGCGGGGGTCACGACGTCTATTGTCTGCTGCGCCGTGGTGTCCGTTGCCATTCGCCTTTCACTCTAGCGCGGCGGGTGGGCGAATAGCTCAGTGATCCGGTGCGGTGGGAGCGGCTTTGCGCCGGCCCTGCTCGCGAATGAACTCATAGCTTCCGATGAACGGGCCGAGCCCGCCGAGCACCGCCACCGCGACACCCAGCCGCAGCGGAATCACACGTCGGCGGACCGCTGCGATGCATGCCAGCGACATCGCGATCCACAGAATTCCATGAGTCCAGCCGAGCACCAGGGTGGGCCCTGCGAGGCCGGCGATCGCGCAGGCGATCAGGCTCAGGTAGACGACCGAGTGAAAGAACGAGGTCCACTTCAGCCGTGTGAACGTGAGCGGACCCGCGTCCGGCCGCGGCTGGGCAGCGGGCAGCGGCCGCGCGGTTGCCCCAGGCGGGGCGTTCACCTCGGCGGGCGCGCTCACTCCGTGAGCCAGCGGGCCATCCGGGGCAGCGTCTCTCCTGCCTCGGGCGGCCACTCGTCGATCGCGCGCGGCCACCACGCGAACGCGTCGTGCTCGTGATCCGGCGTGACGGTCTCCTCCACGCCCTCCGCGAGCCATGCCTGTCCGACGAACATGATCAGCTGGTGGGGAAGTCTGACGAGCGCCTCACCGCGCACGCGCTCGGGTGAGACCGCCCACTCCTCCCTCAGCTCACGCACGAGTGTCTCGGCGGGGTTCTCTCCGAGATCGACGGCGCCACCGGCTCCCAGCGCCCAGCGTCCGGCCCACGAGGAAACCCACTGGGCCCGGCGTCCTGCCAGCCAGCGGCCGTCACTGGAGCGCGTCACGCAGAGGGCGGCGACACTCTGGGATGCGTCGCCTGAGACCAGGCGCAGAGCCCAGCGCAGGGGTTGCAGTTCGAGCGTGATTCCGTCCTTATCCTGGCGGTAGTCGAGCAGGCGCGCGGCCACGCCGTCGTGACTGGGAGAGCCTCGATCCTGCAGCTCCTTGATCGCCGTATCCGCCGCTTCGGCGTGGCCCGGAGAGGGCTCGAAGTGCTCCTGGCGCCAGCGTGCCTTCACCTGCTCGAGCGGCCACGGGCCGCGGGCGAGGATCTCGGGAAGCTCGGTGGTGGGTTCGGATTGGGCGGACATGCAAAGGTGAGGAGCAGCTGTGCTCAGATGCCCATTGATCATAGGAGAAGGCCCGGGGCGAGGGACCAGGGAGCATAGACTCGCCGCAGTGAGCGACCGTCGGCGCAAGCACTGGGGCTGGGGCTTTGAGGATCAAAAGCCGTCCGTGGGGGACCTGGAGGCCCTGGCCGCGGGCCTTGAGAGTCGCCTGGGGATCGCGCCCGCCGAGGTCGAGCTTCCGGTGGCGCTCGAGGAGCTCGCTTTGCCGGCGCCGCGCGTCGAGGTGCCCGAGTCGCTCGCGAAGATCTCAGCGAGCGACGACTACGCGCGCGCGTCCCACGCCCTCGGCAAGTCCTACTCCGACGTGGTCCGCGGCTTTCGCGGGCGCTTTGAGCACCCCCCCGATTTCGTCGCGCGCCCGCGCGAGGAGGCAGAGCTGGCGGGCATACTCGAATGGTGCGCGAGCGAGCGCGTCGCGGCGATCGCCTACGGCGGGGGCACCTCGGTCGTCGGCGGCGTCACCGCGGACGTGGCGCCCTCCTACAACGGCGCAATATCGATCGACCTGCGGTCGCTGGATCGCGTGCTGGAGGTCGATTCCGTGTCGCGCGCGGCGCGCATCCAGGGTGGCGCGTCGGGCCCGGGGCTCGAAGCCCAGCTGGCCGAGCACGGCCTCACCCTCCGTCACTTTCCGCAGTCGTTTGAGTTCTCCACGCTGGGCGGCTGGATCGCCACGCGGGCGGCCGGCCATTTCGCGACGGTGTGGACGCACATCGAGGACTTCGTCGAGTCCGTGCGTGCGATCACGCCCGCAGGGGTTTGGGAGTCGCGACGACTGCCGGGATCGGGCGCGGGAGTCAGCCCGGATCGGATGCTCGCCGGCTCGGAGGGAACGCTGGGCCTGATCACGGAGGCGTGGGTGCGCGTGCAGCCGCGGCCGTCTCACCGCCGTTCCGCCGGTGTGCGCTTTCGCAGCTTCCTCGACGGTGCGCAGTGCGTGCGCGAGATCAGCCAGTCGGGTTTGAACCCCGCGAACTGCCGTCTGCTTGACGCCGGCGAGGCGCGGCTCACGATGGCAGCCGACGGATCCCACGCGCTGCTCGTGCTCGGGTTCGAGTCAACGGATCATCACGTGGATTGGCCGATGGAGCGAGCGCTTGCGATCTGCGCCGCGTACGGCGGCGTGGTGCCCGAGCGCGGCGGCCGCTCGGGCTCGGACGCAGTGAGCTCCTGGCGGGAGGCGTTCCTGGGGGCTCCCTTCCTCCGCGACGCGCTCGTCGCACTGGGCGTGCTCAGTGAGACCTTTGAGACGGCGATCACCTGGGAGCGGTTCCCGCGCTTTCATGAGCGGGTGAGCGCGGCTGCCGAGCAGGCGGTGCGCGCCGAGTGCGGCGGCCCGGGACACGTGTTCTGTCGCTTCACCCACGTCTACCCCGACGGGCCCGCTCCTTACTTCACCGTGCTTGCGCCCGCGCGGCGCGGCGAAGAGGTCGAGCAGTGGGCCGCGATCAAGCGGGCCGTCTCGGATGTGATCATCACCGAGGGAGGAACCATCACCCATCACCACGCCGTGGGTCGTGACCATCGTCAGTGGTATGACCGCCAGCGCCCGCAGCCGTTCGCCGAGGCGCTGCGTGCAGCGAAGACGGCGGTGGACCCGCGCGGGATAATGAATCCCGGCGTGCTGATCGATCCACTCTCATGACGATCGCGGTCCTCGGTCCCGGCGGGGTGGGGGGGCTGCTAGGTGGGCTGCTCGCGCGCGCAGGTACGCCCGTCGTCGTCGTGGCACGGACCTCGACGGCTGCGCTGATCGCCGAGCACGGGGTGCACGTGGACAGCGTGAGCTTCGGTGAGTTTGTCGCCCATCCGCGCGCCGTGTCGCGCCTGGAGGAGCCGGTCGACGCGTTGATCGTCGCCACCAAGGCCGCGGGACTGACGGATGCGCTTGCGAGGATCGAGACGGCTCCAAAGCTCGTGCTGCCGTTGCTCAACGGGCTCGATCACATCGCGATCCTGCGCAGGCGCTTCGCGGCCGACTCTGTGCTCGCGGGCACGATCCGCGTCGAGGCCGACCGGCCGCGGCCGGGCGTTGTCGTGCACACCAGCCCGTTCCTGCTGGTGGACATGGCAAGCGAGGCACCATCAGCGCGAGCTGGCATGGAGGCTCTGGGCAAAACGCTCTCCGATGCCGGCGTGCCGGTTCGCGTGCTCGATTCAGAGGCGCAGGTGATGTGGTCGAAGCTCGTGCGGCTGAACGCGCTGGCATGCACGACGAGCGCGTTTGACGAGCTGCTGGGAACGATTCGCTCGACGCCCGAGCTGCGCGGCTACCTCGTCGGGGCGATCGAGGAGGGCTGCGCTGTTGGGCGCGCCGAGGGGGCCGAGGACGTCGATCCGGCCACGGCGATATCGGAGCTCGAAATGGCCCATGCCACGCTCGGGAGCTCAATGCAGCGGGACATCGCCGCGGGCCGCCCGCCCGAGTTGGATGCGATCCCGGGAGCGGTCCTGCGCGCCGCCGCACGCCATCAGATTGCGTGTCCGACGATCGAGCGACTGGTTGAGATGATCCAGGAGCGGATCGCCGCCAAGGTCGAGTCGGCCGAGTCGGCCGCGTCGGAGCCGGCGAGCTGATCAGTCGCTCGCCGCCGTCGAGGGCTCGCGATCGTGGCGCAGCACCTCCAACAGCTCCGCGTATGGTCCGACCAGGTAGGCGTCGTCGTTGCGAGCCAGCCGCGTGTCGCGCCGGGGGGGATGCTCAAGCGCGGTCGCGCTGTCGGCCCTGCGGATCGCGACGACTCGGATCTGGCCCGGCAGGTCGAGCATCGCCAGGCCGTCGAGCCCGCCGCCGTGGCTGACTCGCAATCGCGCCAACAGGAACGGGTGGTTCCCGACGTAGAAGCTCAGCAGCACCTCCAGGCCGAGCGCCGCCCCGACGAACCATGGCGCGGCGATCGCCGAGGTCGACCAGACGTGGCGGAAGCCGAAGCTCTGCTCGAGCCGGTTGCCGAGCTGGCGGTCGAACACCCTCAACACCACCGGCACCTCCGTCCAGCGCGGGCCGAGCTGATTTCGCACGGCCAGGCCCGTCTCGATATTGGTGAGATCGTCAGAGGTGAGAATCGCCACCGCGGCAGCGCTCGACAGGTTCACGGACTCGAGCGTCCGCGCGAGGGTCGCGTCGCCGGTCACGACGGGCACGTTCAGCGAGCGTGCCTCGCCGATCAGGGGGTTACCCTCCATCCGCTCGACGACGATCACCTCCCGTCCCTTTGCCAGCAGGCCTTCGAGCACTTGCATACCGACCGCGCCGAGTCCGACGATCACGGTATGCGCACGCATCCCCGGGATCTGGTCGCGGCCGAGTGATTGTGCGATCCGCCGGCTCACCAGCGCGTTGGTCAGCAGCGCGAACAGCGTGGTGACGATGGTCGTGCCGGCGATGATCAGCACGATCCCGAACCACTCCACCGAGGCCGGCTGATGTGAGAAGGAAAAGTCGCCGAACCCGACGGTTGCGACGGTCTCCACCGTGAAGTAGATCGCGTTGAGCAACGAGAGTCGGCCGTGGGTTTCGGGCTGATGAAAGGCGAAGTGGAGGACCACCGTGGAGATCACGAGCAGAGCGAAAGCGAGCGCGAGTCCGATGCGCAGTGGCCGATCCTCAAGGATCATCATGCTCCGCGCGGCTCGTCTCACGGCCGCGCGCATCCTGGAGCGAACGCTCGAGACCTCGTCCGGGCCACCGCCTCGTTGTCCCAACCCCGCCGCATCGAGCTCCTCGACGGTGCCGAGCAGCGTCACGCGGTCCTTGGCTGAGACCCGCTGATCGCGCCCGGGGCAGGCGATCAGCTCCTCGGCCTCGGTGACGACACCGATCGGCGCGAGGCTTCCGTAGAGCTCGCGCAGGGTCCCGTCGCGGGGGGCGATCACCTCCGTGGCGACGAACTGGGTCTTGCCCAGAAGGATGTCGCGGGCGCGATGCCCAACGCAGGCTTCGACAACCGAGGGAGCGAACAGCGCCGCGACGTCGAGCACTCCCACCGAGCCGAGCACTTCCTCGACCGCGTGTGCGACAGCCGGGTTGTCGAGGTCGGCCACCACGCGGACATCGGGGCGCAGGTCGCGAAACTGAAGGACCGTCTCGAGCGTGCGCAGATCGGTGCGCTCCGCGCACACGACCGCCGCCGCGCCGCTGATGCCGGCTTCGAACAGGGGGTCTGACAGGTGGGCGCCGCGGGGGAGATGCGGGATCCCCCAGCCGCGAACCACGCGCGCCAGCCGATCGTCGGGGTCGTCGTCGAGTACGACCACGCGCGCGCCTGCGAGGTGCAACTGCTCGACGGTGCGCAGCCCGACGTCGTTCAGGCCGCAGACGATCACGTGACCAACCCAGTCGCGGTAGGTCTTCGAATCCGAAGGCGAGACAGGGGAATTCGAAGGCGAGACAGGGACCTCCGTGGACACTTGCCGTGAGTTTGCTCTGATGGCCGGCTCCGCGCCTTGGCCGGGCGTCCAAAATACACAGGCGCCGTTCAGACCCCCAGCCGCCGGCGCAAAGGCCCACAGCCGCGGGCGTTCCGGCTCCGTTACTGCTCGTGGGGGTAAGGCGCCGCGCCAGGGGCTACGGCAGGAACCGCTTGTGTGGCGACCGCCTCCACAACCTCCTGCTCCTCGACCTCGCTCTCGTTCTCGTTGTGCTCGCCATCGCAGAGCACGCGGAAGTTGCCGGTGACGCCGCTGTCCGCGTGGATCGTGATCCCCGGGAGAATCTCCTCGCCCTCGTCGAAGCCGAGTCGCTCCAGGTCGAAGTGCGCAAGCCCGATGCCGTGGGCGGTGTGCGTGGGGTTCTCGCGATCGTGCGAGGCAACCGCCTGGGCGAAACGCTCGAGGTTCTTGGCGATCTTTCCGGTGTCCGTCATCGTTCAACGGCAGGGTAGCGCGAGCGTTGTACATTGGGAACGATGGCCGGCGCCCAACCAGTCGAGACCCTGCCGGCCGGCCCTCCCAACGGATCGGGCCCGGAGGCCGAGCCTCCTCGTCGCGAGGTCATCCGCACCGTCGGGTTGACCAAGGTCTATCCCGGCACCGACTTCGCCGCGGTGGACGCGCTCGACCTGAGTGTCCACTCCGGGGAGATCTTCGGATTGCTGGGGCCGAACGGCGCGGGCAAGACCACGACCGCCGGCATGCTCACGACGCGGGTGGTCCCGACCGGCGGTTCCGCCTTCGTGGGCGCAGTCGACGTGGTCGCCCAGCCGGCGCTGGCCAAGCAGCTGATCGGGATCGTCTCCCAGCAGAACACGCTGGATCGCCAGCTGACAGTGTGGGAGAACCTGTACTTCCACGGGCGCCTGTTCGGGATCTCCGCGTCGCGCTCTCGGGAGATCGCCGACGAGCTGCTCGAGAAGCTGCACCTCTCAAAATGGGCGAAGGCCTCGGTGTTCGCGCTGTCCGGCGGAATGGCCCAGCGCCTGATGGTGGGGCGGGCGATCTTCCACCGCCCGGCCGTGCTGTTCCTGGATGAGCCCACGGCGGGACTCGATCCCCAGAGCCGGCTCGCGCTGTGGGAGATCCTGGGGGAGCTCAACCGCGAGGGACAGACGATCCTCCTGACCACGCACTACATGGAGGAGGCCGATCATCTGTGCGACCGCGTGGCGATCATGGATCACGGCAAGATCCTCGCGCTGGACACGCCGGACGCGCTGAAGCAGACGGTCGGCGCGGACACTATCGTCACCGTCAGGGCCGATGGCGACATGCAGGCCCTTGCTGACCGGCTGACGGGGGAGATCCCCGAAGTGACGCGTACGCGCGTCATCGAGGGCGGCGTCGAGCTTCACGTCAAGGACGCCGAGCGACTGGTCGTGCGTGTCGTCAACGCCGCCGAGAGCGCCGGCTTCGATCTCGCCGACCTGTCGGTCGCGGAGCCGAGTCTTGAGACCGTCTTCATCAGCCTCACCGGGGAAGAGCTGCGCGACTGATGGCGAGCGCCGGCACACAGGCAAACGTCGCCGGCGCCGCTTTGCGCTCGCCGATCTCGATCGAACCGGCCCGCTCGACGATGGCTGCGAGTCGCTCGGCGCTGCTCGCGCTGATCCTGCGCGATCTGGTCGTGCTGAGGAAGAACGTCGCCGAGTTCGTGACCCGAACGCTCGTCCAGCCGTTCCTGCTGGTGTTCGTCTTCCTGTACGTGTTCCCCACGATCGGCCAGGGCATCGGCGGCCGCGGGACGGCGGCCGAGTCGGCGTTTGCCACCGTGCTGGTTCCCGGCGTGGTCGGCATCACGATCATGTTCCAGGGCATCCAGGCGGTGGCGATGGTGCTGGCCTCTGAGTTCGGTTACACGCGCGAGATCGAGGATCGTGTGCAGGCGCCATGTCCGATCTGGCTGGTGGCGGTCGCGAAGGTCCTCTCCGGCGCGGTCCAGGGCCTGATCGCAGCACTGATCGTCTTCCCGATGGCGGCGGTCGTCCACGCTCCGGGAGTGCACGCTCACCTGTCGGTGACGTGGTGGGTCGTGATCACCCTGATTCCGCTCGCCTGCGTGACGATGACCTCGCTCGGCCTGCTGCTGGGAACGGTGTTCGAGGCGCGCAATCTCGGGCTGATGTTCGGATTCGTCGTGCTGCCGCTCACGTTTCTCGGCGGCACCTACTACCAGTGGACGAAGCTCGCGCCCGTGCAGGTGCAGGGAATCCACTGGCTGCAGATCGTCGTGCTCGTCAACCCGCTGATCTACGTCAACGAGGGCCTGCGAGCGGGACTCACCCATGCCTCGCATATGCCCCTGTATGTCGTCTATCCGGTGATGATCGCCTTCCTCGTCACGTTTCTCGGCCTCGGCCTGCGCAACTTCCGCCGCCGGGTTCTCGCCTGAGCGACCGGTAGGCGTCGCCTTCACGCCCATGCCGAGACTGCTCATCCTCATCGCCAGTACCCGCCCCGGCCGCGTCGGCTTGCCGATCGGTGAGTGGATCGATGCGCGCGCCCGCGCCCATGGCGTCTTCGAGGTCGAGCTCGTCGATCTGCTCGAGCTCGACCTCCCCTTCATGGACGAGCCCAGCCATCCACGCTTGCGGAACTACACCAAGAAGCACACCAAGGAGTGGAGCACCAAGGTCGCCGCGGCAGACGCCTTCGTGTTCGTGACACCCGAGTACAACTACGGCTTCACCGCACCGCTGAAGAACGCCATCGACTTCCTGCACGAGGAGTGGAAGTACAAGCCGGTGGGACTTGTCTCCTACGGCGGCGTCGCCGCCGGCACGCGCGCCGCGCAGATGCTCAAGCTCGTGCTCACGACCCTCAAGATGACGCCGCTGTTCGAGGCGGTATCGATTCCGTTCGTCGCGCAGTTCATCGACGAGGAGGGCAACTTCCAGGCCAACGAGCTGATGGAGCAGGCGGCGGATGCGATGTTCAACGAGCTCGTGCGGGTGGCCGAGGCGCTCCGCCCGCTGCGCGAGCCGTCAGCCTAGGGCGGGCTCGGGCTCGTCGAAGCGGGCCACGGTGAAGCCGACGAGCACGGGCACGTGCACGGCGAACACCACCAGCGAAAGCGTGAGCACGACCAGCACGCCACCCCTGATGTGGTCGCGCAGGAACGAGTACTCGATCAGGCCGGCGATCGCGACGTAGGCCAGCAGGGTCCACTTGGCGACGGCGAAGAAGCGGTCCCAGCGGAAGTCCTTCACGCGCGAAAGGGCGATAAGGTTCCCGGCGAGCAGCAACACCGAGGCGATCAGCAGTGCGACGGCGGGGCCGAGCGGAACATGGTGGGGGAGGTGGGCGGACAGGTAGATCCCGCCGGCCACTATCAGCGCAAGCGAGGTCATGCCGATCTGCGTGACCGGCGGAAGGCGGCGCTCTGTCATCCGACCGTGAGCTTGGTCATGATCACGAGCGTCACGACCTGCATGGCCCCGAGGATGCCGGCGCAGTAGATGAAGCGCTTCATCAGTTTCTCGATCACCTGCGGGTTCGGCCTCGGCTTCTTCAGCTCGGTGAGCACGGCGATGTTGGCGGGCTCGAGCAGCCCCAACGCGATAACGGCCATCACTCCGACCACGATGAAGCTCGCCACGGTCCAGCCGTGGTTGGGGTAGCTGGACTCCACGGTCCCCAGATGCACCCCGAGCTGCCAGCCCGCCGCGAGCGTCATCGTCACCACTGTGGGCATGATCAGCACCATCTTCGGCATCAGCCGCGTGGTGAACTCCACGCGCGCCGGCACGGACAGCTTGCCGATGATCGGCCCGAGCACAAAGCCCAGGAAGAGGTCGATGATCGTCCACGACGCTCCGCCGACGAAGTGAAAGAAGGCGAGCGGCCAGAGTTCGTTGGAGGCGATCGCCGCAACCAGCAGGATCCCCACCGCGCCCACGATGATCAGCCCCTTGCGCGGGACGATTTCGAAGTCGGGCCGCTCGATCGCGGCCGGCGGAACGGTTTCGGGCGCTGCCGCCCCGGCTGAGATGGCTACGTCGGCCACCGTGAAAAGATAACGCCTGAAGCGGCCTCCGGGTGTGTAGCCATCCGACCTCCAGTTGACCCGCGACGCCCGTCGCGATCAGTGGCTAACGAGCGCCTTCGCCCGGGTATAAGCTCGACTCCGTCGAAAGTAGGTCGCCATGGCTGAAGGGTCCCTCGCGCACGCCGCTCGGACGTATCCACGTCCGGCCAAGGTTCGCAGTGCCTTGAAACGCCGATGGTTTGAGCATCGGATGCGCGGCGTACGGACACATCATGTATCCGGGTTGATCGAACTGGGCAGCTCCTACGGTTCCTGGATCATGCCCGGAGACGTGATCGACCCGTCGTGGACCTGCTACCTGGTGGGGGCAGGCGGGGATGTCAGCATTGACCTCGAGCTGGTCGCGCGCTACGGCGTGATCGCCAGATCGTTTGATCCTGTCCTGGACTACGTTGAACGCGCGGAGCGCGACGGCCGAGACGAGCCCCGCTTCAGCGCCCACCACGCCGCGATCACGACCACGGACGGCCCGGTCCGGCTGCAGATCACGCACGACACCCACAGTCAGTCGGTGTCCGGTGCCCACCTGTACGACTCACACAGCTTCATCGAAGCGCCGGGCCGAAGGCTGTCGTCGGTGATGGGCGAGCTCGGTGACGAGCGGATCGACCTGCTCAAGATCGACGTCGAGGGCAGCGAGTACGAGCTGCTGCCGACTCTCGATCTCAATCGGCTCGGAGTCAAGGTTTTCGCCGTGCAGCTGCATCACAACGGCTCCGTGAAAGCGGCCCGCAGGCTTATCTCAGCACTCGACGAGCAGGGCTACGATCTCGTTGCCTGCTGCCCAGTGATAAAGCTGACGTTCCTGCGCAGAGGTCTGGAGTTGACGACTGGCTAGCGTCCAGATGCGGTCGGAGAGCCCGGCCATTCAGCTCGTGATCGCGTCCCAGATCTCCTGCTCTGTTGCTCCAGCCTTCCGTGCGTCGTCACCCAGCCTGTCCACCAACGCGGACAGGATCTCCTTCGACGCCGTTTTCAGCTGACGCAGAGCTGCGTCCTTGGCGGGTGTGTCGAGGGGCTCAGGCTCGGATTCCATTTGCGCGAGCGTACCCGCAATCGGTGCCACGGAAACTGCGATCAGCTTCGTCCGCAGGTTGGTCATCCCGCGTTAGCCCACTCAATTAACTGCTGAGCGCTTGACCGCACGCCCGATGACGAGGGGCGTCACGACCGGCGGCACGCCCTTCCAATGCACGTCCTCATGCTCAGTCGAGAAGC
>Ga0302324_100003749_pt1 | contig 34215 bp, 38 predicted proteins | sample Palsa_T0_1_FD_201949 | JGI IMG/M metagenome (GOLD analysis project Ga0302324, IMG submission 201949) | Peat permafrost microbial communities from Stordalen Mire near Abisko, Sweden - Palsa_T0_1 | ecosystem: Environmental > Terrestrial > Soil > Palsa > Peat permafrost | place: Sweden: Abisko...
GACGCCGCAGCGGCTGCGTCCGCAGCACGTAGTCGGTCTGCTCCGGCGAGAAGAGCGCGTCCCGGCCGTCCGCCCAGACGCTGTGCGGGCCGACCGGCTCGTCCTCGTCCGGGATGACGAGGCCCGGCGCCACCACGTTGGAGCGGATGCCGTGCCGGCCCTGCTCGCGCGCGATCGTGCGGGCGAGCGCGATCAGCCCCGCTTTCGTGCTGCCGTAGATGCCCTGCCGGATGGCGCCGAACGCGGAGTCGCTGGAGATGAACACGACCGCGCCCCCGCCGCCCGCCCGCATCGGGCCGAGCACCTCCTGCGTGCAGGCGTACGCGGTGTACAGGTTCACCTCGATCGTCTGCTGCCACAGGGCGCGGTCCGTCTGCTCGGCAAAGAAGCCGGGCCTGCTCCAGCCCGCGTTGTTCACCAGGACGTCGACGCCGCCCCACTCGCCGACCGCGCGGCCGACGACGGCCGCGGCCGCCTCCGGCTCGGTCAGGTCGGCAGTCACATACTCAATGGCAGCCGCACCCGCCGCTGCCGCCGCATCGGCGACTCCCGCTGCCTGCGGGCCATCGATGTCGGTGATCAGGACGCGCGCGCCCTCGGCGGCGAAGCCCAGCACGATCCCGCGGCCGATGTTGGCGCCGCTGCCGGTGACGATGACCCGCGCGCCCGCGTGCCCGAGGTCCATCGGGTCAGCGTAGTCTAATGTGCCTTAAAAAATGAGGAGCAGCGCGCACCTGTACACCTGGAGGAGCTCATCGTGGCACAGAAGCTGATCAGTGACGGGATGGCGCTGCTCGACCTCGACGACGACGGCGTCGGGCGGCTGCGGCTGAACCGGCCCGAGGCGTCCAACTGCATGAGCGTCGAGTTCCTCCGCGCGCTGCACGAGGCAGTGCTGACGGCACACGGTCAGCCCGGCCTGCGGGTGCTGCTGCTGACCGGCAAGGGACCGAATTTCTGCGCCGGCGGAGACGTGAAGACGTTTGCCAGCAAGGGCACCGCGCTGCCTGACTACCTGCGCGAGGCGACCGCCTGGCTGCAGTCCTGCACGGCGGGCCTGCTGGCCCTGCAGGTGCCGGTCATCGCGTCGGTGCACGGCTACGCGGCGGGAGGCGGCGGCTTCGGCCTGGTATGCGCGAGCGATCTCGTCATCGCGGCGGAGTCCGCCCGCTTCCTGGCCGGGGCAACCAGGGTCGGGATGGCACCGGACGCGGGTACGTCGGTGACGCTGCCGCTGCTGGTGGGCCTGCGCAAGGCGATGGAGATCATCCTGACCAATCCGGTGCTGACCGCGGCGCAGGCGCTTGAGATCGGCCTGATCACCAGGGTCGTGCCCGACGATGCGCTGGCCGCCGAGTCCCTGGCGCTGGCCCGCTCGCTGGCCGCCGGTGCCACCAGGGCGCTCGGCGCCTCGAAGCGGCTGGTGTGGTCTGGTCTCGGCAGCCGGGTCGAGGCGCAGCTGCCTGAGGAGGCGCGCACGGTCTCGGAGCTGTCCGGCACGGCCGACGCGCGCGAGGGCCTGGCGGCCGTCATCGAGCGCCGCGCGCCAGTCTTCACCGGCGGCTGACGATAACGTGGTGTGATGAGAGACCCGGCCGCCGTCGACGGGCTGACCCGCAGCGACCCGCGCGCTCCGGGCATCCGCCGCGAGCGGACCGGAGACGGGCCCGGAGACACTGCGCGCTACCTGGACCCGGCGGGCGCCGAGATCACCGACGTCCGCGAGCTGGCCCGCATCCGGGCGCTGGCGATCCCGCCTGCCTGGACCAGCGTGTGGATCTCGCCGGATCCGCTCGGCCACATCCAGGCGACGGGCGTGGACAGCAGGGGACGGACGCAGTACCGCTATCACCAGCTCTGGCGCGAGCAGCGCGACGCGCAGAAGTTCGACCACATGCTGGTGTTCGCCGGCGCGCTGCCCCGCCTGCGCACCGCCACTCTGCGCGACCTGCGGCACCGGGCCCTGGACCGGGACCGCGTCACCGCCAGCGCGGTCCGGCTCATCGACCTCGGCCTGTTCCGCATCGGCGGCGAGCGGTACGCCGAGCTCGACCACCACTACGGCGTGTCGACGCTGGAGAAGCGGCATGTCAGCATCGGGCGCGACCGGGCTGTATTCGACTACGTCGCCAAGGAGGGGAAGCGCCGGGCGATCACCGTCACCGACCCGGCGGTGCTGGCCACGGTGCGGGCGCTGGCGCGCAGCGACAGCAGTACCGAGGCGCTGTTCGCCTTCGCCGACGCCCGTGGCTGGCACCCGCTGCACTCGCATGACGTGAGCGCGTACATCGCCCGCCGGGCCGACGGTCACTTCACCGCCAAGGAGTTCCGGACCTGGAACGCGACCGTCCTCATGGCGCTCCTGCTGGCGAACGCGGAGCCGCCGGCCACGGCCCGCGCCGCCGCCAGGGTGATCAGTGCCAGTGTGCGCGGCGTCGCCGACTGGCTCGGCGATACCCCGGCGGTGGCCAGGTCCGCCTACATTGATCCGCGGCTGATCAGCCGCTACGAGGCAGACCTGGGCCTGCCCCCGGTCCCGCTAGTACCGCCGGTACTGCCTGCTGACGCGGCCGCGGAGGCCGCGGTGGCTGCGTTGCTGGCCGGCGGCTAGGCGCGCGGGCCGTTCTTGCTGCCGCTGCCGCTGCCGGCTTCCGGCGCCAGGTAGCGCCGGGACAGGCGTTCGGCTGCCGCCGGCGCGACCGCCAGCAGCAGCCAGCAGTACATGGCCGCGCTGGTGCTGTGCCAGGCAAGGCCGATGGACACCGCGATCACGAGAATGCTCGCCAGGGCGCGCGCCCGGTCGGCTTTTACCTGCCGCATGCTGACGCCTGCCTTGAGCAGGTGCCTGCGGCGGCCGAGGACCATCGTCGCCTGGGTCGCCAGGCTGGCGGCCAGCAGGTTCAGCGCGAAGATCGTGACGGCGAGCGGATTGTCGGCGTACTGACCAAGCAGATCACTGGTGAACGGCATGATCGTGATGGTGAACAGGAACGCGAAGTTCCACCAGGCGAGGCTTTCCCGCTGGCCGGCGATCTGACGGAACACCCGGTGGTGGACCAGCCAGAACTGGGCGATCACGTAGAAGGAGATCACGTAACTCGCGAACTGGTCCGCGTCCTTGGCCAGCTGCGTGGCCAGATCACCGGCCGCCCTCGGATTGGTGACCGCGGCGACCGACGGCACCCGGAGCTGCAGGACCAGCAGCGTCAGGGCAATGGCCACGACGCCGTCGGACAGGGCTAGCAGCCGCTGGACGCCGGGCAGGCCGTCGCCCCTCTCGTCACCGCCTGTCTCGTCATCGTCGGCAGGTTCGGTAGTCATCAGGACCAAGCGTCCCAGATCGCACCGGGCCGTGCCGCGATCGTCACTGAGACTCGCCGGACGGACCGGCCGATCCGGGAACAACCAGGCCAGACTCGTAGGCAGCAACGACCGCCTGCGTGCGGTCGCGCAGCCTCAGCTTGCGCAGGACCCGGCTCACGTGCGTCTTGACCGTCTCCTCGGTCACCACCAGCCGGGCGGCGATCTGCTGGTTCGACAGCCCCTCGGCAACCAGGCTCAGCACCTCGGTCTCCCGCGGCGTCAGTGTGTTGAGCGGGACACCCCCGCGACCCGGGCCGGCGGCGCCGGGGGAGGGCCGCAGCCGGGCGAACTCGCTGATCAGGCGCCGGGTCACGGTTGGCGCGAGCAGCGCCTCGCCCGCGGCGACCACCCGGACCGCATCGAACAGGCCCTCGGCGGTCACGTCCTTAAGCAGGAAGCCGCTCGCTCCGGCCCGCAGCGCGTCGTAGACGTAGTCGTCGAGGTCGAATGTGGTCAGGATCAGGATCCGCGGCCCGTCCGGCGGGCCGGAGGCGAGCTGCCTGGTCGCGTCGATGCCGTCGGTGCCGGGCATCCGGACGTCCATGAGCACCACATCCGGGCGCAGGTCGCGGGCCAGCCGCACTGCCTCGGCGCCATCGCAGGCGGTGCCGACGACGGTGAAATCAGGCTGGGTGTCCAGCAGCGCGGCAAAGCCGCCGCGCACGACCTGATGATCGTCGGCCACGATGATGCGAACCGGTCCGGCCGTCATGCCGCGCTCTCCTCTGCTGTCGCGGGCAGGCGGGCCTCGATCAGGAATCCGCCGCCGGGCGCCCGGCCGGCCCGCAGCGTCCCGCCGGCCGCGGTCGCCCGTTCCCGCATGCCGAGCAGCCCGTGGCCGCCGGGCGGCCCGCTGCCGGCGGCAGGACCCGGCCCGTTGTCGCGGACGCGCAGGTACAGCTCGCTCGCGTCGTACCGGAGCTCGACATCGACGGCCGCACCGGGCGCATGCCGGCGCGTGTTCGTCAGCGCCTCCTGGATGATCCGGTAGGCAGCCAGCTCGACGCCGGGATCGAGTGGGCGCTGCCAGCCGCTGACGATCAGCCGGGCTCCGCTGCCTGCGGCGTCCCTGGCCTCGTCGAGCAGCTCGTTAAGCTGTGCGAGCCCGGGCTGCGGCCGCCGCTGCGGCCGGTCGGCACCAGTGTCCTCACGCAGCACGCCGAGCAGCCGGCGCATCTCGGTCAGCGCCGACCGGGCCGTGTCGCCGATGGCGGACAGGCGCTGCGCCCCGGCGGCCGGCATGCCCGCCGTGGTGAGCCGCGCGGTCTCCGCCTGTACGGCGATCATGGAAATGTGATGCGCGACGACGTCGTGCAGCTCGCGGGAGATCCGGGCTCGCTCGCCGCGTGCGGTGTGCTCAAGTAGCGTGCCCGCGATCGCCTCGCTCTCGGCGCTGCGGGCCACCTGCTCGCTCCGGGCACGCCGGGCGTACCCGGCCCACGCGGCCAGCGGCGTGCAGGCCGCCAGCAGCACCGGGACCAGGGCGGCGTGATGGCCGGAGGACCGGGCCAGCGCCAGGAGCGCAAAGGCCGCGCACACACCGGCGGCCAGCAGCTGGGGACCGCGATGTCCGAGCCGGCCGAGCGCGATGAGCAGCGCGACGGCGCCCGCGACCGTAAGGGCGTCCGTCAGCACGGCCGAGATCAGGCTCGCGGCGGCGATGATCACGGCGGCCGCCCGCGGCTGCGACCACAGGAAGCCCAGCGGAAGGGTGGTGGCGGCGGCCAGCAGGATCGTCACGGCCGCCGGGACTGCAGCTCCAGGAACGGGACCGCCCGGAATGGGGTAGGGTGCCCCCTCCGGTCGCCGGAGATAGGCCTGGAGCAGGGCCAGGATGCCCAGCACGAGGCAGCCTAGGACGGGGGCATGCGGAGCCGCGGCCGCCCGCCGGAGCGGCGCCGCCCACGGCTTTCCGGCGAGCCGCCGCCAGTAATCTGGCCCAGCGTTCATGAGGTCATTGTCGCCGGTCACCGGCCCCGCGGCGTCCCCTGCGCCGGGACCAGTAGCCCGGTCGCGTCCCCCGCAGGAGTGATGCCACCGGCTGCCCTCACCCGCATCGCCGGGCGAAGACGCTTCCCGCGCGGGACGCCGGCGACAGGCACTCGTCCCTAGCCTGACCACTATGGAAGCGACTATCCAGGTCAGCGGGCTCCGGAAGCGGTTCGGCCCCGCTCTTGCAGTAGACGGGCTCACGTTCTCGGTGACCCCGGGTGAGGTCACCGGATTCGTCGGGCCGAACGGCGCCGGCAAGTCCACCACCATGCGGGTCATCCTCGGCCTGGACGAACCCGATGAGGGCTGCGCTCTCGTCGGCGGCCTGCGGTACGCGAGCCTGCGGCACCCGCTGAGTCACGTCGGCGCGCTGCTGGACGCTGACGCCCTGCAGCCAAGCCGGCGGGCGCGCGACCATCTGCTGTGGCTGGCGCATTCCCAGGGCCTGGGCGCCCGCCGCGTCGACGAGGTCATCGGGCTGGCCGGGCTGGAGAGCGCCGCCCGGCGCAGGGCGGGCGGGTACTCGCTCGGCATGCGCCAGCGGCTGGGGATCGCGGCGGCCATGCTGGGCGACCCTCCCGTGCTGATGTTCGACGAGCCGTTCAACGGCCTCGATCCCGAGGGCATCATCTGGATGCGCGAGCTGCTGCGCTCGCTTGCCGCTGAGGGCAGGGCCGTGCTCGTCTCCAGCCACCTGATGAGTGAACTGCAGGACAACGCCGACCACCTGGTCGTGATCGGACGCGGCCGGCTGCTCGCGGATACCAGCGTGACCGTGCTCCTCACCGCGGCTTCCGCGGACCGGGTGATGCTGCACACCTCAGCGCGCGCGCAGGCCACCACGGTGCTCACGCGCGCGGGCGGGACCGTGGCGGTGACCGGCCACGACGTGCTCGCCGTTTCCGGGCTCGCAGCCGACCGCATCGCCGCGCTGCTCGGCAGCCAGGCCGTGCCGTTCTCCGGCCTGGCCGCGCACCGGGCGACGCTGGAAGAGGCCTACATGGAGCTGACCAGAGACAGCGTGCAGTTCCACGGGCAGGCGCTCGAGGCGGCCAGCCCGGCGCCGGCACCGGTCACTGATGCGATTACGGAGACGGGACGATGACCACGACAATCACGCGCTATCAGTCCGCGCAGCCGGCCGGCCGGGATGGCTTCGGCCAGCTGCTGCGGGCGGAATGGACTAAGTTCCGCACCGTTCGCGGCTGGCTGATCGCTGTGCTCGCGGTGATAGCCCTGACCGCGGCCGCTCCGGTCTGGCTCGCCGCTACGGCGAGCGGCAAGAGCGTCGAGTCCTGCGGGAATGGCCGGCAGTGCCAGGCGGAGGGACAGACGATCGCCGTGGGACCCGCCGGCACGGCGGTCATCGACACGTTCTATTTCGTGCACCAGCCGCTGACCGGCAACGGCAGCATCACGGTCAGGGTCACATCGCTGCGCGGCTCGCAGAAGCCGCTGCTGCCACCGGGCGCGGGGCCCGCACCGCAGACGCAGCCCTGGGCGAAGGCCGGGATCATCATCAAGGCAAGCACCCGGCCGGGATCGGCTTATGCCGCAGTCATGGTGACCGGCAGCCACGGCGTGCAGCTGGACTACAACTACACCCACGACATCGCAGGCAGCGACACCACGGCCACCGCAGCATCGCCGCAGTGGCTGCGGCTCACCCGGCACGGCAACACGGTCACCGGCTCCGAGTCGGCGAACGGCCGCCAGTGGACTGCGATCGGCACGGCCACGCTCACCGGGTTCCCGGTTACGGCGCAGGCGGGGATGTTCGTTGCCTCGCCCGATTTCACCGAGGCGGTCGGCACCGGCGACAGCAGCATCGGCGGCCCGACGCAGGCGTCCGCCGCGTTCGACCACCTGAGCCTGCGGGGCGGGTCCGCCGGACCGGCCTGGACGGGCACGCAGGTGGGCAGCGGGTCAGATCTGCGCACGCAGACGCCGGGGCCGCACGGCAGCATCAAGATCGGGCCCGGCAGGTCACAGCCCGCGCACGGCTTCACAGCGCGCGCTGGCTCATTCGTGCTGCGCGGCTCTGGTGATATCGCGCCGTTCGAGGCTATCGTCGACCCGCTGCACGTTGTCTTCTTCGGCACGCTGTTCGGCCTGATAGTGGTGATCGCCCTCGGCGCGATGTTCATAACTGCCGAGTACCGGCGTGCGCTGATCCGCACCACTGTAACCGCGAGCCCGCGGCGCGGCCGGATCCTGGTCGCTAAGGCAATCGTGGTCGGCGCCGTCACCTTCGTGGCCGCGCTGATCGGCGCCGCGATCGCCTTCCCGCTCGCCGAGCACAAGCTCGACGCCGCCGGCTGGAAGCCGCCAGTCTGGCCCCAGTACGCGCTGACCAGCGGCACCGGCCTGCAGGTCGTGCTGGGCACCGCGGCCATCGCGGCCGGCGCGGCCATACTCGGCCTGGCGGCCGGCGCTGCCTTCCGGCGCAGCGCGGGCGCCGTGATGACCGTGATCGGCATCGTCATCCTGCCGGTGGTCCTGGCAATCCTGCTGCCGCTCAGCACAGGCAGCTGGCTGCTGCGCATCACGCCGGCCGCAGCCTTCAGCCTGCAGCAGACAGTGCAGCGGTATCCGCAGGTCAGCAACGTCTGCGCGCCGTACCACGAGTGCTTCCCGCTGTCGCCATGGCACGGGTTCGCGGTGCTGTGCGGCTGGGCCGCCATCGCCCTGGCAGGCGCGATTTACCTGCTGCGGAGGCGGGATATATGACGCAGGCAATCCACGCGGAGTGGACGAAGCTCCGCACGACCCCCGGCCCGGCGATGCTCCTGATCGCCGTCATCGTGCTCACAGTCGGCACCGGGGCGCTCACCACCGGGATCGTGCAGTGCCCGGCGTCCTGCAGCGCGGATCCGGCCAGGCTCAGCCTGGCCGGGATCATGCTCGGGCAGGCGGCGGTCGCGGGCCTGGCCGTGCTGGTAGTGACTGCCGAGTACAGCACCGGCATGGTCAGGGTCAGCCTGACGGCGGTGCCGCGCCGGTCGGTGCTGTTCGCCGCGAAGGCGTCAGTCGTCACTGCCGTCGTCCTGGTGGCCGGCGCGGTGTCGGTGCTCGGATCGATGCTGGCGGCCCGGCTGCAGTTGCCGGCCAACGGGTTCACGCCCGCGCACGGGTTCGCGGCACTGTCGCTCCTGCATGGCCCGACCCTGCGTGCCGCGGCCGGGTCGCTGCTCTACCTGCTGCTGATTGGCCTGTTCAGCCTCGGCGCCGCCACCGCCGTGCGGGACTCGGCGGCCGCGACCGCCGTCGTGCTCGGCGTTATCTACGTGATCCCGCTCCTCGGCGACTTCGCACTCAGCCCGACGTGGCGGCACCGCATCGAGCGATGGACGCCGATGGACGCCGGGCTGGCGATCCAGGCGACCAGGAACATCGGGAAGCTGCCTATCGCCCCCTGGCCAGGGCTCGGCGTACTCGGGCTCTGGGCCGCGGCTGCCCTGGCGGCCGGCTGGCTCGTGCTCAGGCTGCGGGACGCCTGACAGCGCGCCGGCCTTACGCCGAATGCGAAATCACTTCCGCCCGGGCCGCAGCGATGGCTACCGTGACCACATCCTGATGACGGGTCACCGGCGCGAGGAGGGCAGGGCATGCTCCATCCGCTCGTGGGCAGCCAGGAGGAGCGGGACCGGCCAGCCAGGCCGCTGCTGCGGACCACCCTCGGCGAGGTGCTCCGCCGGAGGCGGCTGGAGCAGGGCCGTACGCTCGCCGACGTGGCACGGGCTGCGACAGTCTCGATGCAGTACCTCTCCGAGCTGGAGCGCGGGCGCAAGGAAGCCTCCTCGGAGGTCCTGGCCGCGATCTGCGACGCCCTCGAGGCCGAGCTGCCCGACGTCCTGGCCGAGGTCGGCCGGGACCTGGCCGGCGCCGCGCAGCGGCCCGCCGCGGTCCTCCGGCTCGGCGCCCGCCTCGATCGCCGCGCTGCCTCGCCCCAGCCTGGCTCCGGCGACCTCACCTGCCTGCTGGCCGCCTGATCAGCCCGTCAGCTCGCCCGCCGCGCCACCCGGCAGTGCCTCGCCACCCGGTACTGCCGCCGCGCCACCCGACAGTGCCGCCGCGCCAGCCGGCCGTGCGCCCCGTCCGCCGAGTGCGGCCTTACGCGTCGTGATGACCTCGTCCGCGAGGCCGTAGCTGACGGCCTGCGCCGCGGTGAAGGTCTTGTTCCTGTCGGTGTCCGCCCGGATCTTCGCGATCGGGTGCCCGGTGTGCTCGCTGAGGATGGCATCGACCTCGGCCCTGACCCTGGCCAGCTCCTTCGCCTGGATGGCGAGGTCGGGCAGGGTGCCCTGAGACTGGCTGGACGGCTGGTGCAGGAGCACCTTGGCGTGCCGCAGCACGGCGCGCCTGCCGGGCGCCCCGGCCGCCAGCAGCACGGCCGCCGCGGACGCTGCCTGCCCCATGCAGACGGTGGCGACTGCCGGCCGGACGTACTGCATCGTGTCGTAAATGGCGGTCAGGGCGCTGAAGGACCCGCCAGGGGAGTTGATGTACAGGCTGATCTCCAGGTCAGGGCTCGCCGCCTCAAGGTGGAACAGCTGGGCCATCACCACATTGGCGACACCGTCGTCGATCTCGGTGCCGAGGAAGATGATCCGCTCGGACAGCAGCCGCGAGTAGACGTCGTACGCCCGCTCGCCGAGCGGGGTGCGCTCCACGACGGTCGGGATCGTGTACTGGCTCATGGCTACAGCCCCGCCATCCGGCCGACAGCCGCCGGGCGGATGTCCTCGACCCGCTCCAGGATGTGGTCGATCATCCCGTACGCCAGCGCCTCCTCCGCGCTGAACCACCGGTCCCGGCGGCTGTCCGCCTCCACCCGATCGGCCGGCTGCCCGGTGTGCTCGGCGGTCAGCCTGGTCATCAGCGCGCCGGTCCGCTCCAGCTGGGCTGCGTAGATCTCGACGTCCGCGGCCGTCCCGCCGAAACCCGCCGAGCCCTGATGCATCAGCACCTGGGCGTGCGGCAGGCTGAATCGCTTGCCGCGAGCGCCCGCGCACAGCAGGAACTGGGCCATGCTGCCGGCCAGGCCCATCGCGAGCGTGCTGACGTCGTTCGGGATCAGGCGCATAGTGTCGTAGATCGCGAGGCCGGCGCTGACCGAGCCGCCCGGCGAGTTGATGTACAGGCTGATATCCGCGCGCGGGTCCTCCGCTGACAGGAGCAGCAGCTGTGCGCACAGCCGGTTGGCGACCCGGTCGTCGACCTCGGTGCCCAGCACGATGATCCGCTGGTAGAGCAGCCTGGTCAGGAGCTGATCGTCAAGCGGCCCGGCTAGCGGGACCTGTTCCGCGACTGCTGTGTGCATGATCTCCTGCCCCTGCCCTCGGTTCCGGAAGCCCGGCCTGCCTCCACGATGGTGCGGCCGAGTGCGTAGGGCCAGGGCAATCTGCCGTCAGCAGAGAAGATCGTTCCGGCCGGCCCCGGTAAGCTCGGAGGATGACGGACCCGCCGGCCGCCGACCGGCGAGCAGCAGTGGCGGCCAACCTCGCCGCCTTCCAGCGCGCTGCCGCGGACCGTCCCGACCTCAAGCAGGCATCGGTGGCCGTCTGCATCCTCGCCGATAACGCAGGCGACACGCTGCTGATCACCCGGCGGGCACGCGGGCTGCGCAACCACCCCGGCCAGTGGGCGCTGCCCGGCGGCCGCCGCGACCCCGGCGAGACCAGCATCGATGCCGCGCTCCGCGAGCTGCGCGAGGAGACCGGGGTGAAGGCGGCCCCGGACACGGTGCTGGGGCTCCTCGACGACTTCGTCACCCGGTCCGGCTACGTCATGACCCCGGTCGTCCTCTGGGGCGGGGACGCCGGTACCGAGCTCACGGCCGAGCCGGCCGAGGTCGCCCGCATCTTCCGCGTGCCGCTGCGCGACCTCGACGTCGAGCCGCAGTTCGTGCAGATCCCCGAGTCGGACGCACCGGTGATCAGGCTTCCGCTGCTCGGCCGATTCGTGCACGCTCCGACGGCTGCGATCATCTACCAGTTCTGCCAGGTCGCGCTGCACGGCAGGCCGCAGCGCGTCGCGCATTTCGAGGCCCCGCCCTTCCTGTGGCGCTAACGGCGGCGGAGCGGCGATCGCTACGCTGCGGACATGAAAGATGCTGAATTCGCCGACGTGCTGGCTGCGGTGCGCCAGTTTGTGCGCACCAGGGTCGTCCCGCGTGAGGACGAGATCGAGGACACCGACGCGATCCCGGACGACGTCCGGCGGGCCGCTGTGCAGATGGGCCTGTTCGGCTACACCCTGCCGGAGGAGTTCGGCGGCCTCGGCGCAAGCCTGACCGAGGACGTGCAGCTGGCGTTCGAGTTCGGCTACACCCTGCCGGCCTTCCGGTCGATGTTCGGCACCAACAACGGGATTGCCGGGCAGGTGCTGGTCAACGCCGGCACCGGCGAGCAGAAGCAGGACTGGCTGCCGCGGCTGGCGCAGGGGGCGGTGGCCTCGTTCGCGCTGACCGAGGCCGAGGCCGGCTCCGACCCGTCCGGCCTCACCACCAGGGCAACCAGGGACGGCGACGGGTACCTGCTCTCCGGCTCCAAGCGGTTTATCACCAACGCGCCCATCGCCGACCTGTTCGTGGTGTTTGCCAGGACCGATCCGCAGGCCCGCGGCACCCGCGGTATCTCAGTGTTCCTCGTCGGGGCCGGGCTGGACGGCGTCCGGGTCGGGCCGAAGGACGCCAAGATGGGCCAGGCCGGCGCCTGGACATCCGAGGTGTTCTTCGATGACGTCCCGGTTCCGGAGTCAGCGCTGGTCGGCGGCAAGGAGGGTGCCGGATTCGGCGAGGCGATGCGGTCGCTGGTGCGCGGCCGGGTGCACATCGCGGCCATCTGCGTGGGCATGGCGGAGCGGCTACTGGCCGAGTCGGTGGCGCACGCGCGCATCAGCAGGCAGGGCGGCCAGCCGATCGGTGAGTTCCAGCTGGTGCAGGCCATGCTGGCGGAGATCCAGACCGGCGCCTACGCGGGCCGGGCCATGGTCCTGGAGGCAGCCAGGAACTACGACTCGGGCGCGGACAGGAAGATCGGGCCGAGCGCGGCCAAGCTGTTCTGCTCGGAGATGGTGGGGCGCGCCGCGGACCTGGCGGTGCAGATCCATGGCGGGCTCGGCTATATGCGCGGTGTCCCGGCCGAGCGGATGTACCGGGACGCCCGGCTGTTCCGCATCTACGAGGGCACCAGCGAGATCCAGAAGCTGATCATCGGGCGGGCCCTGGTACGCGACGGCGGCTGATCCGGCTACTGCCTGAAGTCGACCACGATCCGGCCCGGCAGCTCGCTGACCCGCACCGGCCGGGGACGCGAGCCAGTACCCGGCGAGCCAGGCGCTGCCGGGCTGGGCGGACTCGCGGCACCGCAGGCCGCGACGGCAGAAGTATCGGTGTCCTAGGTCCCCGCCTGCCGGGACCATCGCCGGCTCCCTCCGCGTGACCCGGGCCCTAGATTCGGGGTGATACCAGGACGTGACCTGCGGGAGTCTGTGTCCGCGGCACTGGGAGGCGGCATCATGAAACAGCTCAGCCCGCTGGACGCCCAGTTCATCGACGCCGAGAACAGCGACGCACAGACCTCGATGGCGATCGCGTCCATCGCCATCTTCGATGGCCCGGCGCCCGCCTATGACGAGTTCCTTACCGCCATCAAGGGCCGCCTCGCGGATGTCCCGATCTACCGGCGCAAACTGCATCAGGTCCCGCTGGGACTAGGGCCGCCGGTCTGGGCCGATGACCCCGACTTCGACCTGCGCTACCACGTGCGCCACACGGCGGTGCCGGCTCCCGGCGATGACGCGCAGCTCGCCAGCCTGATGGCCAGGGTGATGGGGCAGCGGCTGGACCGCGACTACCCGCTGTGGGAGTACTGGCTGGTCGAGGGCCTGCGGGATGGCCGCTGGGCGCTGATCTCCAAGATCCACCACTCGATGGTCGACGGCGTGTCCGGCACCGACCTGTACCGGGTCATCTTCGACTCGACTCCGGAGCCATCCCCGCCCGCCTTCGACTGCTGGCAGGGCTCAGACCCGCCGTCTCCGCTGGCTCTGGCCGCGCAGGCCGCGCTTGACCTGGCGGTGCTTCCGGCCCGCTCGGCCCTGGCTCTGCGGGGCGCGCTGGCCGACCCGGCCGGGGCTGTCCGGCAGGCAGCCTCGACCGCGCGGGCCGTCGCGAAGCTGGCCGGCTCAGCCAGGCCGGCCACTCCGTCCTCGCTGAGCGGGCCTATCGGCCGGCAGCGCCGGTATGCCTGCGCGCGAGCCAGCCTTAGCGATATCAAGGCCATCAAGGCGGCGCTCGGCGGGACTGTCAACGACGTCGTTCTCGCCGCCATCGCCGGCGCCTACCGTGACCTGCTGCTCTCGCGCGGCGAGGAGCCGGCGGCGCACATGGTGCCCTCGCTGGTGCCGGTCTCGATGCGTGCCGCAGGCGAGGAGAGCAACTACGAGAACCGCGTCTCCATCCTGGTGACAGACCTGCCCGTCGAGATCGCGGACCCGGCCGAGCGGCTGGCGAGGGTCAGCGCCGAGATGGCGGAGCTGAAGGCCGCGAGGGAAACGCTCGCGGCGGAGACGCTCGTGACGGTCGGCCGTTACACTCCGTATCCGCTGGCGTCGCTGGTCGTCCGGCTGGGCTACCGGCTGCCGCAGCGCGAGATCGTGACAGTGACCACTAACGTGCCGGGCCCCAGGCAGCCGCTGTACGGACTGGGCCGGCGGCTGGTGGAGCTCATCCCGTACGTGCCAATCGCGACGTCGCTGCGCACCGGGGTGTCGATCTTCAGCTACTGCGACCGGATGACCTTCGGGGTCACGGCCGACTACGCATCGGTGCCCGACATCGACGTTCTCGCCGAGGGCATCGAGAAGGGCGTTGCCGAGCTGCTGGCGCTGGCCAGCACGCCGCCGGGGAGAGACGGGCAGCTGGTCACGTCCTGACGCCGCGTCCGCCGGCCGCCTTCCGGGAGCACCGGGCGATACCGCATGATGGGTGGGCAGACCACCCTGAGGAGGCGCCCTGATGTCCGACCTGACCGCCGCGCAGGAGACCGCTGTCGCGGCCGCACTCGACCGTCTCGACCTCGAGGCCAAGGTGCGCATACTGGCCGGCCAGGACACCTGGAGCCTGCCCGCCCTGCCGCAGATCGGCCTGGCCTCGATCGTCATGTCGGACGGCCCGGTCGGCGTGCGCGGTGTCACCTGGAGCGCGGAGGACCCGTCGATCGCGCTGCCGAGCCCGACCGCGCTCGCCGCCACCTGGGATCGCGACCTGGCCCGCTCGGCCGGGCGGCTGCTCGGCCAGGAGGCGCGGCGCAAGGGCGTGCACGTACTGCTCGCCCCGACAGTCAATCTGCACCGCAGCCCGCTCGGCGGCCGCCACTTCGAGGCCTACTCCGAGGACCCGCTGCTCACCGCCGAGATCGGATCCGGCTATGTGACCGGCGTTCAGGATCAGGGCGTTGCCACGACGGTGAAGCACTTCGTCGCCAATGACTTCGAGACCGAGCGCTTCACCGCCAGCGTGCAGGTCAGCGAGCGCACCCTGCGGGAGCTGTACCTGGCCGCCTTCGAGCCCATCGTCACCACCGCGGGGGCCTGGGGCGTGATGTCGGCGTACAACGGCGTCAACGGCGTGTCCATGACGCAGAACGCGGAACTCCAGCTCGGCGTGCTCAAGGACGAGTGGGGCTTCGACGGCGTGCTGGTGTCCGACTGGCTGGCTGCCAGGGACACGGCCGGGACGGCCAATGGCGGCCTGGACATCGCGATGCCCGCTATGGGCAATCCGTGGGGCGACCGCCTGATCGCCGCGGTGCGCGATGGCTCCGTGGCCGAGGAGGTCATCGACGAGCACGTGCGCCGGGTGCTGCGGCTGGCCGCACGGGTCGGCGCGCTCGACAGCGCTCCTGAGTCGGTGCCGCCGGAGCGCCGCCCGGCTGCGATCGACGGCCTCGGCTTCGCCCGGCAGCTCGCGGCCCGGTCGTTCGTGCTGGCCGCCAACCCCGGCGGCGTGCTGCCGCTCGATCCGGCCGAGCTCGGCAGCGTCGCGGTCATCGGCGCGCTCGCCCGCGACGCCCGGGTGCTGGGCGGCGGCAGCGCCACCGTCTTTCCCGAGCACATCGTCTCGCCGCTGGAAGGCCTGACCTCGGCGCTTCCTGACGCGGTCAAGGTGTCGTATGCGGTCGGCTCGGACCCGCGCACCAGCAAGCTGTCCCCGGCAGCGGAGCCGCAGTGGTCCGGGCTGACAGCGACGTTCCGCGACCAGGACCGCGCCGTGCGCTATCACACGGCGCTGGCGACCGGAGCGGGCCGCTGGATGGACCTGCCCGACGGCGTCGACGCCGGGACACTGGCGAGCGTCGAGATCACCGGCACCCTCACCGCCGAGGTAGCCGGCGTCCACCAGCTCGGCATTCGCGGCATCGGGCACTTCACCCTGGCCGCCGGCGGCCGGGTGCTCTTCGACGGCCCGGTGGAGACTGATTCCGACGACCTGGCAGTGGCATTCCTCGCGCCGCCCGAGCAGCGGATTCCGGTGACCCTGGAGGCGGGCGACGTCCTCGCCGTCTCCCTCACTCAGCAGGTCAGCCTGGTCCGCGGCTTCGCCGTGGTGTCGCTGACGCTCGGCTACGGAGCGCCGATCGCCAGCGCCACCGAGCTGCTGGCCGAGGCCGAGGCCGTGGCCAGCGCCGCCGATGTGGCGGTGGTCGTCGTCGGCACCACCGACGAGGTCGAGTCCGAGGGCTTCGACCGCAGCACCCTCGCGCTGCCCGGCGACCAGGACGAGCTGGTGCGGCGGGTCGCGGCGGTCAACCCGCGCACGATCGTCGTGGTGAACGCGGGATCACCAGTCGAGCTGCCGTGGGCCGGCGACGTGGCGGCCGTGCTGCTGATCTGGTTCCCCGGCCAGGAAGCCGGGAACGCGCTTGCCGACGTGCTGCTCGGTGCCGCCGAGCCGGGCGGACGGCTGCCCACGACCTGGCCGGCCGCGGACGCTGACTGCCCGGTCCTGTCCGTCACCCCGGCCGATGGCGTGCTCCGCTACGACGAGGGCGTATTCATCGGCTACCGGGCCTTCGAGCGGTCCCGCGTGACGCCGCGCTTCGCCTTCGGGCACGGCCTCGGCTACACCACCTGGGCCTACGACGACCTCGCCTGCGATGGCCGGCAGGTGCAGGTGACCGTGCGCAATACCGGCAGCCGGCCGGGCCGCGAGGTCGTCCAGGTCTACGCCGGCCCGGTGACGGCTGATGACAGCAGGCCGCGGCGCTGGCTGGCCGGGTTCGCCAGCGTCACCGCTGGCCCTGGCGACAGCGCAGCCGTCACTGTAACCCTCCCCGAGCGCGCCTTCCAGGTCTGGAACGACGGCTGGCAGACGGTGCCGGGGGAGTACCGCATCGAGGCCGGGCACAGCATCGATGATGTCCGCGCCGAGGCGGTCATCCCGGTGAGCTGACCCGGCGCGCCGCCATCGGAACCGGGTGGCTGCGAGCCTCCGGCGGCCGTCCGATTAGGCTGGCGAGGTCATGGATGACCGCACCGGAGGCTGGTTCGCGCGCCGTACCTCGCGCTGGCAGGACTGGCAGCAGGACTGGCTGGTCGCGGCCAAGCAGCGGCTCGGCGTCACGATCAGCGTCGTCATCCCGGCGAAGAACGAGCAGCGCACGGTCGCGGGCGTGGTCAGCTCCGTCGCCAGGACGCTGGTGACCAGGGTTCCGCTCGTCGACGAGCTCGTGGTGATGGACTCCGACTCGACCGACGGCACCGCCCATGCCGCGGCCGAGGCCGGCGCGACCGTCTACCGCGCCAGCGAGGTCGTGCCCGCGTCCGGCAGCTTCCCCGGCAAGGGCGAGGCGCTGTGGAAATCGCTGCTGGTCACCACCGGCGATCTGGTGGTGTTCATTGACGCCGACCTGACCCGGTGGGGACCGCACTTCGTCTCCGGCCTGATCGGCCCGCTGCTGGCCGACCAGCAGGTACAGCTGGTCAAGGGCTTCTACACCCGGGTGCGCACCGAGTCCGACGGGTCGACCTCCACCGAGGGCGGCCGCGTCACCGAGCTGGTCGCCCGCCCGCTGATCAGCCTGTGGTGGCCGGAGCTTGCCGATGTTGTCCAGCCGCTGGCGGGCGAGTGGGCGGCACGGCGAACGCTGATGGAGTCGCTGAGCATCCCGGTCGGCTACGGCGTTGAGCTGGCCACGCTGCTGGACACCGTCTCCGGGCACGGACTCGACGCGGTGGCCCAGGTGGACCTGGGCAGCCGCGCGCACCGGCATCAGGCCAATCACGACCTCGCGCTGATGGCAGCAGAGCTGCTGGTGGTCGCGCAGCGGCGGCGCGACGGCTCCGGCACGCTCCCTGAGTTCCCGGTCCTGCGCCAGTTCGTCCGTGCCGCCGACGGCCGGGCCGAGCAGGTCGTCCGCCCGGTGCCGGCGGCCGAGCGCCCGCCGGCCGCGTCGCTGCGCGATTACGCCGGCGAGCCGCGGGTGGTGGCCGGTGACTGACGTGCCTGCCGCCGGTCCGGATCCGGACGCGGCCAGCTCCGGCACGCCGCGCGCCCAGGGGATGCTGCGTCTCGGGCGCAGCACGTTCCCGCCCTCACAGCCCTTGATCATGGGCATCGTCAACCGCACGCCTGACTCGTTCTTCCGCCCCGGCGTGACCTGGGACGAGACGGCCGCGATGGAACGGGTCCACCAGGTGATCGCCGAGGGCGCCGACATCGTCGATGTCGGCGGCATACCGGCCGCGCCCGGTGCGCAGGTGGACGTCAGCGAGGAGATCCGGCGCACGGCCGGGTTCATCGGCGCGATCCGGGCCAGCTATCCCGGCATCGTGATCAGCGCGGATACCTGGCGGCACGAGACCGGCCGGGCCGCCTGCGAGGCCGGCGCGGATCTGCTCAACGACAGCTGGGGCGGGTATGACCCGCGGCTGGCCGACGTGGCTGCCGAGTTCGGCGCGGCTCTCGTCTGCGCGCACGTGGGCCGCCAGGAGCCGAGGACAAGACCGTTCCGGGTCGCCTACGCCGATGTGATGACCGACGTGCTTGGCCAGGTGCAGCGGCTTGCGCGGCGCGCGCTTGCGGCCGGGGTCCGGCCCGACCGCATCATCATCGACGCGGCCCATGATTTCGGCAAGAACACCTGGCATTCGCTCGAGGTCACCAGACGGCTGGGCGAGATGACGGACACGGGCTGGCCGGTCCTGGTCTCGCTGTCCAACAAGGACTTCGTCGGCGAGACCCTGAATCTGCCGCCCGAGCTGCGGCTGCCCGGCACGCTCGCGGCGACCGCCGTCTGCGCCTGGCAGGGCGCGAGAATCTTCCGTGCGCACCAGGTCACCGAGTCCCGCCAGGTCGTGGACATGGTCGCGGCCATTCGCGGTGACCGGCCGCCCGCACGGGCCGTCAGGGGACTGGCCTGACCCGTGATCACTGCCGCTGCCGTGTGCCCGGCCCCGCCGCTGCTCGCGCGCGAGCTGACCGGTGCCGATCCGGTTGTGCCGGACCTGCGGCAGGCCTGCCTGGAGGCGACGCGGGCGCTGCTGGCGACCGGGCCTGCCCTGGTCGCGGTCGTCGGCGTGGCGGGAGAGAGCCGTGCCTTCGATCCCCGCGGACGAGCGGACCTGGCGGCATACGCGCCCGCCCTGGCCCGGCAGCAGGACGGGCACGACGGCCCGCCCGCCAGGCCCGCAGGCGAGCCGCTGCCGCTGTCGCTCGGCCTCGGCAGCCGGCTGCTCGATGAGGCGGGCTACGCTGGCCGCAGGGAGCTGCGCTCGGTGAGCGAGCAGACGCCAGCGGCGGACTGCGCGGCACTCGGCGCCGGGCTGGCCGGGCTGGCAGCGCGTGTCGGCCTGCTGGTCATGGCCGACGGCAGCGCCCGGCGGGGGCTCAGGGCGCCCGGCTACCTGGACGAGCGGAGCGCACCGTTCGATGCCGGGGTCGAGCGGGCCGTGCGGGACGGCGACATGACGGCGCTGCTGGCGCTTGACCCGGCGCTGGCCAGCGAGCTGATGGCGACCGGCCGGGCCGCCTGGCAGGTCCTGGCCGGAGCGATGAGCGGGTCCCGGCCAGCCGGCCAGATCCGCTACAGCGGCGACCCGTTCGGCGTCGCGTACCTGGTCGCGGTGCTGACCGCGGCCGCTGATGGCAGTACCTGAGAAGGACAAGAGATCGGGGGGAACGTGGTCGATTCCGGCGGCCTGTCGGGCCAGGACGTGCTGGTGTTCGGGGCAACGGGCGCGCTTGGTGCCGCTGTCGCCGCCGGGTTCGCCGCCCTCGGAGCCTCGGTTCGGGGCGCCGACAGGATGGCCCCTGCGGCGGAGCACCGGCTGGCCGGGGTGCACTACGAGATGGTCGACGTCCTGGACGACGCCGCCCTCGGCCCGCTGTTCGACGCGCGGCCGGCGCCATGGGCCGTGGTCAACACCATCGGCGGCTACGCACCGCTGCGGCCGCTGGCAGAACTCGACCCCGCCGAGCTGACCAGGCAGCTCCAGCTCAACCTGATGTCCGCCGCCCTCATCACCCGGCACGCCCTGCGGGTCATGCAGCCGGCCGGGCGCGGCCGCATCGTGCACACCGCCAGCCGGGCCGCCACGGTGACGGCGGGCAACGGGTTCGCCTACTCGGTCTCCAAGCTCGGCGTGCTGCACCTGGTGTCGATGGCCGCCGACGAGGTCCGCGGCACCGGCGTCACGGTCAACTGCGTGGTGCCGAGCATCATCGACACGCCCGCGAACCGGGCCGCGCTGCCTGATGACGATTACGACGCGTGGCCGAAGCCGGCCGACATCGCCCGCAGCTACCTGTTCCTGGCCGGCCCCGAGGCCGGCCTGGTCAACGGCGCCGCGATCCCGGTCTAGGCGAGACTGCCGGTGACCTTCTCGACACGGAGGCGCACCACGATGCGCACGGCGCCCGGCCGGTCCGCGTCAGGATCGCGGCCGTCGTACTTCCAGGACAGCTGCGTGTCGAGCTGGCGGCCGATGTCCGGCGTCATCGACACGGTGCCGCGCAGTTCCGCGTAGTTCTCCGGGTCAGCCGAGTCGATGACGCTGACGCTGACCCGCGGGTCGCGCACCATGTTGCGGTGCTTCACCCGGCCCTCGACGGTCGAGAACAGCAGGTCGTCGCCGTCCCGGCCGACCCACACGACCGATGTCTGCGGGCTGCCGTCCGGGTTGACCGTGGCCAGTGCCGCGTAGTTTCTCCCGTCGGCCAGCCTGCGTACTGGTTCGCTGAGCGAGACTGCCATGCGGGCACGCTAGCCGGCAGCCGTCGGCAGGTCGCGTACCTCGTCCCTGGTCAGGCTGAGCCGGACTCCGTCGCCAAAGCCGGCCACGGCGCTGATCGGGATGGCTACCGTCCGCCTGCCCCGCAGGTGGCCCTCGGCAACCAGCAGGCTTGTCACCTGATGCCCGCGGGTGAGGGCAGTCAGGCCCTGAATCCGCCCGATCGAGCCGTCCGCGGCCAGCACGTGGTCTGCCGCCCGAACCTCCGCCTTGCCTGCCGGGATCCGGTCAGCGGAGATGCGCCGCGGAGCGGTGCCGCTGCCGAGGCCCGTGCCGACCGCCATGGCGAGTCCCATGCCGCAGGGGCCGTCGCTGCAGGAGACGCTGCTGCCGAAGATGAACGCCGTCGTCTCGCTGGCCACCCGCTAAGTCTGTCAGGCGGCGGCCTGGCCGGACGCCGGAGAGCCGGGATCCCGGCGCCGCGGCAGGGTGATGAGAGTTCCCTCCGGCGCGCCGCCGAGGGCCTCCCAGGTGCGGTTCAGCTCATTCTGGTAGTACAGGGCGTGCAGGCCGAAGAAGAAGCTGGCGATCAGGCCGAGCAGCCCGGTGCAGCTGCGCGGCAGGCCCGCCGCCTCCTGCATCCGCCCGATCCGCTCGCCCGTCTGGTAGATCGACACGTACGGCGGGATGATGATCAGCACCCCGAGGGTGATCGCCAGCACCGACAGGGCCGGGTTGACCTCGATCTCCGGGTCCAGATCGTGCGTCTCCCGGTTGATCTTGTACCACCAGACGAGGTGGTAGATGCCGAGCGTGATCAGCGGCCAGACAAGCCATACCAGAAAGATATTTCGGTATTTCCCTATTCGTCCGGTCATGGTGCGCTCCCCCCGAAGCTGACGCTGCCTAGCCTGCGCGAACGCGAAGTATCACCATAGGCACGGTCAGTCACGCCGGCATCTGGCGGGGCCATCGCTGGCGCCAGTCACGGGAGGGGCGGCCGCGGGGTGGATGTGAGGGTGCCGCCGGGACACTGTGACAGTTGCGGTTATTCAGCGAGCTGATACGCGGCTTTCATTGCCCTGGAAGTGTCACTATGTTCAGCCAATGCGCAGCGGCAGCGCGCGCGGCCCGCGGATCTGGCCCGGCGACCAGGACACCCCGTCCTGGTCCGCCAGGCTGAAGTCCGGGATCCGCTCCAGCCAGGTCTCCAGCGCCACCCGCAGCTCCATCCGGGCCAGATGCGAGCCGACGCACCGGTGGATGCCCAGACCGAACGCGGCGTGGCGGTTGACCTCACGGTCGATGATGACCTCGCCAGCCCGGTCGAACTGTGCCGTGTCCCGGTTGGCCGCCGGGAACGACAGCAGGATCCAGTCGTCCGCTTTCATGTCAGCGCCACGCCAGTGCATGTCCTCCCTGACCAGCCGGGCCATCGTCACCGGCGCGTACGCGCGGAGGAACTCCTCCATCGCCGTCGGCAGCAGCGCCGGATCGGCGGCCAGCCGCTCGCGGTCGCGCGGAGTCCTGGCCAGGTGCCACAGGGACGCGCCGATCGCGCTCCACGTCGTGTCGATGCCGGCGATGAGCAGCAGTGCCATAGTGCCAACGACGTGCGAGGGCTCGAGCTTGCGGCCGTAGAGCTCGGCGTTGATCAGGTAGCTGGTGAGGTCGTCGCGCGGGGTGGCGAGGTGATCGTGGACCTGCGCCAGCAGGTAGTCGAACAGCGCCGTCATGCGCTCGATGCGCTGCTCCGGCGGCAGGTTGACGCCCTCGAGCGTGTTCTCGACGAACTGCCGGAACTGCGGGCCGTCCTGCGGCGGGAAGCCGAGCATGTCGGCAATGACCCGCATCGGGATGTGCTGAGCGTAGTCCCGGGCCGCGTCGACAACGCTCGCACCGTCGAATGCATCGATGAGGGAGTGGCAGAAGGCCCTGGTGGCCGCCTCCTGCCGGCCCACGGCGGTCTTGGTGAAAGCCGGCAGCAGCAGCTTGCGCGCGTCGTGGTGGAACGGCGGGTCGGAGGAGATGGGCGGGGAGCCGCCAATCGGCGCCAGCTCGGCCGGCGGCCGGAAGTTGCTCATGATGATCGCCCGCGACGAGAAGTGCTCGGTGTCGTAGGCGACCGCCGCAACGTCCTCATAGCGGGTGGGCAGCCAGCCGCCGCCGAACCTGCCAGTGTGCGCGATAGGGCAGCGCTGGCGCAGGTCATCCTGAATCGGGTAGGGGTCGGCGGCCCACTCAGGCTCCAGGTGCGAGAAGTCGGTCGCCCAGTCCGAGACCGGCCCGGTAATGATCTCGCTCCGCGTGCCGATGGGCTCCTCGCCGCGCGTCTCGCGGTAGTCGCGGGCGAACCGGTCGTCAACGGTCATGTCAGCTCTCCTCGACCAGGGCGATCGCGCGCTCCGGGCAGTTGGCGACCGCGAGGCGCGCCTCGCGGTCTTTCTCCGGCGGGACGATGCCGTCGGCGAGCACCATGCCGAAACCCTCGTCGTCATCGCCGAACAAGTCGGGGGCCAGGTCGTAGCACCGGCCATGCCCCTGGCAGAGCTCGGGGTTGATCTGCAGCTTCATGACTGCGCTCCCTCGGTCTGTGCAGCCTCGGTCTGTGCTCCCGGAGGCTGGGACACTGCGCTCCCGGCCGGGCCGAGCCCGCTGACGACGCGGGCAAGCAGCGCGACCCACTCGATGTCGGCCACGGCCGCAAGCTCCGGCCCCACCAGCTCGCTGCCCATTGCCAGCAGCAGGCAGAAGTGCGCCAGCGCAGCCGGCGACAGCGCCGGGTCAAGCTCGCCGCGCGCCTGCGCGACCCGCATGAGGTCAGCGAGCCAGTCGGCCCGCTCGCCGAGGTAGTCCCGCATTGCACGGGCCACGTCGCGATCCCGGCGCGCTGCGACCAGCGCCTCGACGATGAGGTAGCCGCGCGCATCCCGGCGGCCGACCAGCCGGCGGCCGCTAGCCAGGAGCAGCGCCGTGACGGGCGTGCCGGGATCGGCGGCGAACAAGTCAGCCAGCAGGCGACGGCCGTGCGCGCGCAGAGCGCCGACAAGCAGCTCGGCCTTCGAGGCGAAATGCGCGTACATGGCGCCGTTGCTGACCGCGGCGGCCGCCGCGATGTCGCCCACCCGGGCGCCGTCGTAGCCGCGTGCGGCGAAGACCTCGGCGGCTGCAGCCAGCAGGCGCTCGCGAGTCTCGGTGGCGGTCACCCCGGCAGTCCGGCCCATACTCAGAATTAAACGAACGTTCATCCAATTCGTCAAGCCGGGCTGAGCACCTCGCGGCTTTGGCGCCGCGATCCTGCATGCGGCGCGGCGCAGCGGGGTAGGGCTGTTCGCAACTTATGGCCGAGAACCCCCCGCGAACACTTCGTCGTCGTCCCCGTCGGATTGGCTTGCGCCGCCCGCGCGGCGAGGCGCTGGCCGGGCTGCTGAGTCTGCGGCGGCCGTCCGGCGTCTTGCTGGCCATCGTCGCCATGGCCGTGGTGGCAGTGGTGTCGGTCGTCGTGTCACTTGCCGTCACTCCCATGCAGACTGTCACTGTGGCCGGGCAGGTCATCAAGGTCGGCGCCACTCCTGCTCTCAGCTGGTCGGGGCCGGGCCAGGTCTCCCTGTTCGGGCAGACGCTGCCGACGGTGATGTCGCTGCCGGGCCCGGTCCGGCCGAAGCTGGAGCTGAGCCAGATCACGCTCAACAGCGAGCTGACCAACTTCGTCCAGGGCGCCTCGCCGAGCAGCGCCGAGCTCACCCTGCGCTCAGCGCTCATTACCGGCTGGGAGCACTACTTCAGCTGGCAGGCGGCAGCGGCTGGCCTCGCCGCGCTGCTGCTCGCCGGGGCAGTCGCCGGCTGGCGCCGGCTGTCGGCCCGCGGCACAGTGACCGTGCTGGCCGTAGCGCTGATCGTGACCGAGGTCGTCAACCTCGGCGGGATCGCGGTGGCAGCGAACGGCGCGCGGCACGCACTGACGAACGTGCACTCGCTGAACCAGCTGGTCGCCAGTGAGCCCGTGCCAGCGGCGCCGGCCAGGAAGTCACGCGCTGAGGTCACCGGCGTGCAGGAAGTGGTCCTTGGCGACTCGACCGCGGCCGGTGCCGGGCTCCCGCTCGTCGCCAGGCCCTCGGCCATCGACCGCGCCTGCGGCCGCAGCGCGGACTCCTACGCCGTCGATCTCGCTGCTGCCAACGGCTGGAAGGCCGTGAATCTCGCCTGTGACAGTGCCACGGTGCCGCAGGGCCTGCTCGGGCCTGAGTACGAGAACGGCCAGCTCATCCCCGCGCAGATCACCTCGGCGGAGGATATCAGGGATCCGTCCGTCGTCATCGTCAGCGTCGGGGCGGACGACCTGCAGTGGGCAGCGATTTTGGAAATCTGCGCGGCGTCCGGTACCTGTGACAACCGCGCGTCAGGTGCGTACTTCCAGCAGAAACTCGCCACCTTCAGCGCTGACTACCTGCAGCTGCTCATCCGCCTGGGCAGCCTGCCCGGCCACCCGGAAGTGATCATCAACCAGTACTACAACCCGTTCGGCACCGACCTGCAGTGCATCACCAACCGCGGCCTGACCGCGGCCAAGGTCCGCACCCTGAGCACCTGGCTGAGCGCGCTCAACAAGGTGCTGGCCACGGGCGCCGCCGAGTTCAGCTTCCTGTCGCCGCGGCCCAGCTTCGCCGGTCATCAGCTGTGCTCGCCGCAGCCGTACGTGCAGGGCCTGACCGCGTCGGCGCCGTTCCATCCCACGCCGCTCGGTCAGTACGCGATCGCCCTGGCTGACCAGGCGGCGATCGCCAGGCAGGCCGCTACTCCCAGCGGGACGGCCTCGCCTGCGCCCTAGCGGAGCGAGCTGGCGGGAGCGTCCTGGCGACGCGCGGCGGCAGGGGCGGAAGGTCCCGGTGGCGCAGATGTTGGTCCCCGCCGGCCGGCCGCGAGTACAGGCTGGCGGGCCGCAGGCAAGATAGAGTACTTAGTGCTCTATCACCGTGCCCTATCCCCACGGGAGGAGGCGAGCGGTGGTCAGCGACACCCGGCAGATCGGGCAGAACCTGCGGCCCGTCAAGACCGGCGAGATGATCGCCTCGTACCTGCGGGGCAAGATCGTCCGCGGTGAGCTTGCGCAGGGCGCGTGCCTGCCCGCCGAGGTCGAGCTCATGCGCCAGTTCGACGTATCCAGGCCGACGCTGCGCGAGGCCTTCAGGATTCTCGAGACGGAGTCGCTGATTGAGATCAGGCGCGGAGCGCGAGGCGCGCGGATCACCGCCCCGAGCCCCGAGGTCGCGGCCCGCTACGTGGGCCTGCTCCTGCAGACCTGCGGCACCACCCTTGCCGACGTGTACGAGGCGCGCTCAGTGCTGGAGCCGGCCGCTGCCGGCCTGCTCGCGCAGCGGCGGACCGAGCAGGACCTGGCAGACCTTATCGCCTGCGCCGATGACCTCGAGGCGCTGATCAGCGCGGCGCCGCCGGATGTAACGGCCTGGATGCGGTGCGCCCAGCGCTTCCACGACCTGCTGATGGAGCGGGCCGGCAACAAGACCCTGGCGATCCAGTCGACGGTGCTGCAGGAGGTCGTGGCGCTGCACCTCGTGCTGGCGACCCGCCAGTCGGCCGGAACTGTCGGGACAGTCAGCAACTTCACCAAGGTGATCAGGTCGTACCGCCGCCTGCTCACGCTCGTCCGGGAGCGGGACGCCGCCGGCGCCGAGCAGCACTGGCGAGCCCACATGGATGTCGCGGGCCGCTCGCTGCTCCCTGAGCAGCTCAAATCCGCCACCGTTCTGGACATGTTCAGCTAGCCCGCAGGCCGCGGCCTCGCCAGCCCGGCCGAAGCTAGCTACCATAGTTAACTACCTCGCATCACGAGTCAGGCCTGCCTGAGAAGCCGGCGGGCGGTCAAACCCCGGGAGGGTTCATGCGCGACGCAGTCATTGTCCAGGCCGTCAGGACACCGGTCGGCAAGCGGAACGGCGGCCTGTCCGAGGTTCAGCCGGCCGACCTGTCCGCGCATGTACTCAAGGCGCTCGCCGAGCGGTCCGGCATCGACCCGGCTGTCGTGGAGGACGTGGTCTGGGGCTGCGTGGGACAGGTGGGGGAGCAGGCTCTCGACATTGCCAGGACCGCTGTCCTCGGCGCGGGGTGGCCGGAGTCGGTACCCGGAGTCACCGTGGACCGGCAGTGCGGCTCGTCCCAGCAGGCGGTGAGCTTCGCCGCGGCCAGCGTGATCGCCGGGCACTACGACGTGGTTGTCGCCGGCGGCGTCGAGTCGATGAGCCGGGTGCCGATGGGCGCATCCGTGCAGGGCCAGTGGCCGTTCGGCGAGGGGTTCCGCGCCCGGTACAACGGCATCGCGCCGAACCAGGGCCTCGGCGCCGAGATGATCGTCGACCGCTGGGGCCTGTCCCGCACCCAGCTGGACGAGTACAGCCTCGGCTCGCACGCCAAGGCCGCGGCTGCTCAGGACGAGGGCCGGTTCACCGCCGAGATCGCGCCGGTGACGAACCCGGCCGGCACCAAGGTCGAGGCGGACGAGGGCATCCGCCGCGGCGGCAGCGTCGAGGGTCTGGCGGGCCTGAAGCCCGCGTTCAAGCCCGACGGCACGATCACGGCCGCCAACAGCTCGCAGATCTCTGATGGTGCCGCCGCGCTGCTGATCACCACCAGTGAGAAGGCCGCCGAACTGGGCCTGACCCCGATCGCGCGGATCCACACGGCCGTGGTGACCGGCGATGACCCGGTGATCATGCTGACCGGTCCGATCCCGGCGACCGCCAAGGCCCTCAAGCGCAGTGGCGTGTCCATCGGCGACATCGGCGTGTTCGAGGTCAACGAGGCATTCGCCCCGGTCCCGCTGGCCTGGCTCGCCGAGACCGGCGCCGACCCGGCCCGGCTGAACCCGAACGGGGGAGCGATCGCGCTCGGCCACCCGCTGGGCGGCAGCGGCGCCCGGATCATGACCACCCTGGTGCACCACATGCGCGCTACCGGCACCCGGTACGGCCTGCAGACCATGTGCGAGGGCGGCGGCCAGGCCAACGCCACGATCCTCGAGCTGCTCTGACGACTGGCCCCGGGCCAGCCCGTTCCCTGCCCTGATAGCGGCGGGCTGGCTACCGGCGGCCCATCGACTTCGGCGTGTTGACCTTGTCCGGCTCAATGACGAAGATGACGCGGCCGCCGGGGCCGATCGGGTTGGCGTAGTCCCGCCCGACGTACTTGTTCGAGAGCTCGTCGATGTGCTCCCTGGCCTGCTGGCCGGTAATCGTCGACACCACATGGCCGCGCACCTCAGCCCAGTCCCACGGATCCGAGGCGGAGTGGAGGAGGACCGTGACCCGCGGGTCACGACTGATGTTCCTGGACCGCTGCCGCTGCGGCTCGGTGTTGACGAGCAGGTGCTCGCCATCGGTATCGATCCAGGTGAGCAGCGCCTGCGGCTGTCCGTCGGGCATCAGGGTCACGACCGACGCGAGGGTCGGGGCCTTGGCCAGCCGGAGCACGTCATCATCAAGAGGCATGGCGACGAGCCTAACCGCAGTGCGCCTCAGTTAGCGTGGTTGCCTGTGAGCGTGCTGGCAAACGAGATCGACGGTCATCCCGCTCGGGCAGCTGATCTGCGTTTCCCGGCCCTGATCAACTACGGTCACTTCACCGTGATGCAGGTGCGCGGCGGCGCGGCCCGCGGTCTCCAGCACCATCTGACGAGGCTGGAGCAGGCAACCAGGGAGCTGTATGACGTCGGGCTTCCGCCTGACCGCGTACTCCGGCATATCCGGCACGCGCTCGGCACCGTCGCCGACGCGTCGGTGCGGATCAGCGTCTTCCAGGCAGATCCCGGTGCGGAGCCATCGGTGATGGTGACGGTCCGGCCGCCCGCCGGACCGCCCCAAGCGCCGCAGCGCCTCCAGTCGGTGACCTACCGGCGGGCGCTACCGCATCTCAAGCACAGCGGCACCTTCGGCCAGATTCACTACGGCCGCGTCGCCGAGCGCAACGGGTTCCATGACGCGCTGTTCACGCAGGATGGCGCCCTCGTGTCGGAGTCGGCGACCGCGAACATCGGCGGCTACGCCGGCGGAGAGGTCAGCTGGCCGGACGCCCCGCAGCTGCACGGAGTGACCATGCGGCTGCTGGAGGAGGCGCTGCCCGCCGCCGGGCTGCGCTCGCGCCGGACCCGGATGACGCTGGCGGGCCTGCGCTCGTTCGACGCGGTCTTCCTGACCAGCTCGCTCGGCATCGCGGCCGTCGGGCAGGTAGATGATCGCCGGCTGCACGTCAGCCCGTCGGTACTGGACGCGCTCAGCGGCATCTACGAGCGCATCCCCTACGATCCGATCTGATCCATTCCGAGCGAGGGAGCTGCGCATGGCGAGCGCGCTGGACGGCACTGTCGCCCTGGTCACCGGGGCATCGAGCGGCATCGGCGCCGCGACCGCGACGACGCTGGCCCAGCACGGCGCCGCGGCCGCGCTCGCGGCCAGGCGCAAGGACCGGCTGGAGGAGCTGGCCGCCGCCATCCGGGCGGCCGGCGGCACCGCCCTGGTGCTCGAGTCCGATGTCACGCAGGAGCAGCAGGCGGCCGAGGCGGTCGAGCGGACCGTCGCCGAACTCGGCCGGCTCGACACGCTGGTCAACAACGCCGGCGTGATGCTGCTCGGCCCGATTGCCGGCGCGCCGCTGTCGGAATGGCAGCGGATGGTGGAGCTCAACGTCCTCGGCCTGCTGTACTGCGCGCATGCGGCAACGCCGCACCTGCTGCGCGCTGCTGCCGACGGCCCGCGTCAGGTAGCCGACATGGTGAATATCAGCTCCGTCGCGGGCCGGCATGCCCGGACCGGCAACGGCGTCTACAGCCTGACCAAGTTCGGTGTGGGCGCGTTCAGCGAGTCGCTCCGCCAGGAGCTGGCCGGGCGCTATGTCCGGGTGTCACTGGTGGAGCCGGGCGCGACCGCGACCGAGCTGGCCGGCCACAACCGGCCGGAGATCCTGGACAGCATCCGGTCCCAGTTCGGCCAGAGGATGGCGGCCGCGGACATCGCCGATGCCATCGGCTACATCGTCACCAGGCCGCGGCATGTCGCGGTCAACGAGATGCTGATCCGGCCGACGGAGCAAGAGCGGTAACCATCGCAGCGCCGTCGTAGGCTGGAAGCCGAGCGAGGAGGGGGCCGATGGGCTTCGAGCACATCACGATGGAGCGGTCCGGCGAGTTCGCCACTATCACGATGAACCGGCCGCAGCGCCGCAATGCGCTGTCCCTGGCGCATATGCGGGAGCTGATCACGGCGTTCGGTCAGGCGGGGGACAGCGACGCTCTTGGCGTCGTGCTGGCCGGCAACGGCCCGGTATTCAGTGCTGGCCATGACTTCGCCGACATGGCCGACGCTGACCTGTCCGCCGTGCGGTCCCTGCTCATGACCTGCACCGAGCTGATGAATCTGATGCAGCATGTACCGCAGCCGGTGGTGGCGCGGGTGCATGGCCTGGCGACGGCGGCGGGCTGCCAGCTGGTGGCCGCCGCCGACCTTGCCGTTGCCAGCGAGGATGCCGGGTTCGCCGCGCCGGGCGGGAACGGCGGCTGGTTCTGCCATACGCCCATGGTGGCGATCGCCCGTAACATCGGCCGGAAGCGGGCCGCCGAGATGGCGCTGTCCGGCGACGTGATCGACGCGCGGACCGCGCTGGACTGGGGCCTGGTCAACCGGGTGGTCCCGGCCGCGCAGCTGGAGTCAGCCACGACCAGCCTGCTCGAGCGCGTGACCCGCGGCTCCGCCGAGAGCAAGGGCATCGGCAAGCAGGCGCTGTACGCCCAGATCGACCTTGACCAGCCCAAGGCATACGCCTACGCGGTGGAGGTCATGGCTTCCACCAGCCAGCTGCCGGACGCGCGCGAGGGCATGCGCGCATTCCTGGAGAAGCGCAAGCCGCAGTGGCGCCGCGGCCGCGTCAGCTAGCTGACTCGCCGGCAGCCCTTCGCGGGCGGGCCCGGGAGGCTCAGGACGACCGGGACTCCAGGATGCTGAGGTCGCGCTCGGCATACAGCCGGTGCTCCCACTCCTCGTTCAGGATGGCCCGCAGGCAGCGCCGGACGGGAAAGCTCTCAGGCTGCGGGTAGCCCGGTTCCAGGACGGGATCGGTAGAGCCAGCCAGCTGCTCGGCGGTCAGGTCCGCCAGCACCTGGCGAACCGTGGCCATCCGGTCCGCGCGCAGGACCAGCATCTCGTCCAGTGACGGCCGGGCGGTCCGGTCGCGGGGAACGCCAGGCTGATCCGCCATGTCGTCGTGCGGCAGGTCCAGCGGATCCCACGGCGACGGCTCGCCCAGGATGGCGCGACGCACCCAGGCATCGGTGGCGAACACCAGATGTCGCAGCGTCTCGATGAAGGACCACTCGCCGTCAACCCGCTGATGGAGCAGCTCGGGGGACATCCCGCTGGCCCGCCCGACTGTCTGCTGCCACAGCCGCTCCAGGATGTCCCACGCCTCGCGGTAACCGTCGGGATCGGCCGGCCGCATGCGGGAGCGGTCAGGGTAGCGGCGATTGAGCTCAGCCTCCACGAACGGGACCACGTCTACGCCATTGACCAGCAGGTTCTCGCAGTCGCCGCTGATGTCCACGTTTACCAGGGCAGCACCTCTGATGGTGACGCCGCTGAGGTCAACCACCCGGAAGCTGGCGTTGCTGAGGTCCACATCGTGGAACAGGGCGCCGGTCAGGTACACGTCCTCGAACCGCGAGCCGGTCAGGTCCTCGCCGGTAAATTCAGCCACCACGGCAGCCTGCCACGAACGCGCAGCGTTACCGCCAGCGACCCGCCCGGTCAGCCAGTGAACTCGTGCGCTGCGCGGGCTGCCGCGCACGGCGCGCACATCGGGACGTCAATGTCCCCCAGCAGGTCCGAGCTGAACGGCCGGGTGATGACGGCGCCGAAAGTCTCGCAGATGCCCCGGTCCTCGGGGTGCGTGCGGGAGCAGAAGCACAGGCAGGGCCTGCGCCCCAGGGCGCGCTCGACGCGCTCGAATACGGACCTGACCTCGGGCCGGCTCGCTGCCTCTGCGAGCGCATCGAAGGCCGGCCGGGCGCGCTCAATGGCGTCGTCCATGGCCTGCCCGACCCTCCGGCCCATCTCGGCCAGGGTCCCAGCCAGATCGGTGTCCCTGCCAGCGCCCACCAGCCCATTGTCGCACTCCGGCGCACTGAGTGCCAGGGATCCGATTTGCCGGCCGATGTTAGGACCGGCGCGTTCCCGGTAGTAGAGGGCTGGGGGTTACACACGGGAGCGCCCCGGATCATGGTGCAAATCCGGGGCGCTTCCGCTGGGACCGCTGCGGCGCGCCGGAATTTTCGGCTATTTCCGGCCTGGCTCGCCCGCCGATAGGATGCCGCCCATGCCGCGCGCTGCTGATCCGACCCCCGAGGAGCCGATCACCCGCGCCGTCCTGATGGACGCCCGGCTGCGCCAGGCCAAGGACACCGGCCGGGTGGAGGTCCGCGAGATCCGGATCCTGCCCGGTCACGCCGGCGGCCAGCACGTGCACAACGGCCCGGTGCTCGGCAGCATCACCGAGGGCTCGGTCATCTACCAGCCGGAGGGCCAGCCGGCTGCACTGCTGCAGGCGGGCGACGTCTTCTACGAGCCGGAAGGCGTGCGGATCGCGCGCTTCGCCGCGGGCGACCAGGGCGCTACGTTCATCGCCTACTTCCTGCTGTCACTCGGCCAGCAGGCCGAGATCCGGTACACCGGCCGGTAGTGCGGCCGCGTCCGGTCCAGTCGATCAGGTGCCCGCAGGGATCGCTGCGTCGATCAGAGCGGCAGCGACAGCGCGGGCGGCGGCCTCGGCCCCTGGATCGTGGTCCATCCACGCGCTGATCCCGGCTCCGTCGTACAGCAGCACAAGCTGCCGCGCGAGCCCCTTGGAGTCTCGCGCGCCCGCCGCTGCAGCCAGATCGGCGAACAGCTCGTGCAGCCAGGCCCGGTAGTCGGCAGACACCTCGTCGACGGCACCCCCCGGTCGGGCCTCGGCTCTTGCGCTGACGAATGCGCAGCCGCGGAAACCCGGGTCGGCAAAGGACAGGCCCTGGACCTCGAACACTCCGAGCAACCGCTCCCTGGCGGTTGCATAACGCGCCTGAAGCTCCCTGCTCATGCGCTCGCGGGTGGCGTCGTGGCGCGCCCGCAGGTAGGCGCGGACCAGCTCCTCCTTGCTACCGAACGCGCTGTAGAGCGTCGCCTTCGCGACCCCGGCGTGCTCGATTACACGGTCGATGCCGACGCTGTGCACGCCCTCGGCGTAGAACAGCTCGCTGGCTGAGGCCAGCAGCCTGGCCCGCGCGGCCGCGCTGCGTTCCTGCGGCGTCGCCATCATGCCCCTCCTGCCGCCTGGCCGGGGTCCTGCCCGGCTTCGGCCGGACTCCTGACCCGGTCTCCGGTCAGGTGCTGACGAGGTCGAATTCGTTGCCCTCCGGGTCGGCGAGCGTGGTCCACCGGTGCCGGCCATCCTCCTCGAAAATGCGCAGCACCGAGGCGCCGAGGCCGACCAGCCGCTCGGTGTCGGCGGCAGCGTCCTGGGTACCGAGGTCCAGGTGCAGCCTGTTCTTCACCGTCTTGCCCTCCGGGACCTGGTGGAACAGCAGCCGCGGGCCCGTCGTCGCCACATCGGCCGCGGCGACCCGGGCCGACGCGGGCGATGCGCCAGGCTCGACCTCCCGGCCGAGGGCAGCAGCCCAGAACGCGGCAGTCTTCGCCGCGTCCGCGCAGTCGTAACTGACGGCGATCACGTTCATCGGCATGACTCTCCTTCGAGGTATCGGTGCGGACCGGCCGGGCCGGCCCGATCAGATGTCAGTCAGATGGCAGTCCGGCCGCCGTCGGCCGCCAGGACCGCTCCGGTGATATAACTCGCCTCCGGCGAGGCCAGAAAGCTGACCAGGCCCGCGATCTCAGCCGTCTGGGCAGCCCGGCCCAGCAGAGTGGTGGCGCCCAGGGCGGCAATGCGCTCCGGGACAGCGCCGTCGGTGTAGACCGGGCCTGGCGCGATCGCGTTGATGCGGACGCCCTGCGGGCTGAACTCCGCCGCCCAGGCGCGCGTCATCGACTCAAGCGCGCCCTTGGTGGCGCCGTAGGCCGCGCCTGCGGCCAGGCCGATCCGGCCGGCCATGCTGCTGACGCTGATGATGCTGCCCGAGCCGCGCGCAGCCATGCCGGGTGCCAGCGCGGCAACCAGAAAATAAGGCGCGCGGACGTTGCTGGCGAAGAGCGCGTCGAAGGTGTCCGGCTTCAGGTCAGCGGTCGCGCCGAACCAGGAGAAGCCGGCGTTGTTCACCAGCACGTCGATCTCGCCAGCCGATTCGGCCAGCAGGGCAATGCCATCGGGCTGGCTCAGATCGGCGGCCTGGAATGTCGCCGAGCCGCCGGACTGCTCGATCTCGCTGACCGCCTGGCTGCCGCGGGTCGCGTCGCGGCCGTGCACGATCACCTCGATGCCGTCCCGGGCGAGGCGCTGCGCGATAGCCCGTCCCATGCCCGAGGTCGCGCCGGTCACGAGGGCGCGCACACGGCGGCCCGCAGTGTCCCGGCCTCCTGCCGCTGGCGCGTCTGCCATCCCGCCTCCTTGAGTCTGCGGGGCCGTTCCGCAGGT
>Ga0302324_100003751_pt1 | contig 34211 bp, 32 predicted proteins | sample Palsa_T0_1_FD_201949 | JGI IMG/M metagenome (GOLD analysis project Ga0302324, IMG submission 201949) | Peat permafrost microbial communities from Stordalen Mire near Abisko, Sweden - Palsa_T0_1 | ecosystem: Environmental > Terrestrial > Soil > Palsa > Peat permafrost | place: Sweden: Abisko...
CGAAATCCACCGCGAACTCCAGATAGGACGACGGCAGGAACTGGGTCTGCCCGATCTCGCCCGCCCAGTCCCCGCGCAACTCGGCCGGTGTCATGTCGCCGCGATCGACGATGCGAAGCACGGCGAGGAGCTCGGCGCGGAACTTGTCGGTGCGGCGGCAGTCGTGGGCGAGCGTGGCCACCGACCGGACGATCGAGAACTTGCCCTGGTTGACCCCGAAGTCGGTTTCCAGGCCCCAGATCGCGGTGATCACCGGCCCAGGGACACCGAACTGCTGCTCGATGCGGGCGAAGGTCGGCGCATATTGCTTGAGCAGCGCCGGGCCTTTGCGCATGCGGTCGGGCGAGATCATCCGCCCGGAAAACTGCTCGAAGGTCTGGGTGAAGACATGCTGGCTGTGGTCGCGGGTAAGAGTGGCGGGGTCTTCGACCAGTCCGTCCAGGGCCGCGGCGATGGTCTTCTGCGAAACGCCCTGGCTCGCCGCATCGCGCTTGAAGTCCGCGAGCCATGCGTCGAAGTCGCCGCCGCAGGGCGCGGCATGTGACCGACCGCCGACGAGGATGGCAACCAGCGCGAGCGCGATTGGTGGGAACCGGGTCCGGACGGATCGCATCATTGTCAGCCCATAGCGGGGAATCCGCGTGCCTTGAACCGTGCCGCAATCAGCTGCGCGCCAAGGTGTGGCGGAAGCCGGAGTGGCAGCCGCAGGGCAGGCGGACCGGCGCCCGCGAGGCCGGCACGTCCGTCGCAGCGGCGCGCATGTGGATGGCGCGGTAATACGGCAGGAACCGGGCGGCCATGCGTTCCATCTGGGGCATGCGGTCGCGCACGAAGCCGGTCGCCGCCTCGATCATCTCGGCCTTGAGCGCGCCCTCGTCGATCCTGGTGAGCGCGCGTTCCTCCATGACGACCTCGCCGTCCACCAGCACGGTGCGCACCGCGTCGGAATTGACGGCATAGGCGAGCTGCTGGATCGGCTTGAACAAGGGGATGAAGCCGTAGTCCTCGCGGTCGAGCAGCACGAGATCGGCCTTCTTGCCGACCTCGATGGTGCCGATCTCGGCCGCGAGCCCGCACGAGCGGGCGGAACCGATGGTGGCCATCTCGAAGGCCTCCTCCGCGGTCACCCAGGTGTCGTAATCCATGTCGCCGACGCGGTGGATGAGGGCGGCCAGGCCGAGCGAGCGCAGCATGTCGGCGCGGTCGGAGGTCGAGGTGCCGTCAGTGCCGAGCGCGACGTTGACGCCGGCGTTTTTGAGGTCGCGCACCCGCGTAATCCCGGAGCCGAGCTTGAGGTTCGACAGCGGATTGTGGCTGATCGAGCAACCGCGGGCGCCGAGGCGCTCGATTTCTCCGTCGGTCAGCCAGATCGCATGGTTGAGCGTGAAATGGGGAGTGAGCACACCGAGGCCGTCGAGATATTCGACCATGGGCCGGCCGTACATGAGTTCCGCCTGTACGGCCTGGAGCTTGGATTCCAGCGTATGGGTGTGCACGGGAAGCCCGCGCGCGAGCGAAATCTCGGTGGCTGCCTGGAGCAGGTCGCTGGAGCACCATTGCGGGCCGACCGGGCCGAGGATGGCGCGGATGCGCCCGTCGCCGGCGCCGTGCCAGGCGGCGAAGTTGCGCTCGAACATCGCCATCTGGTCCTTCCAGGTGGCGGTGGGCAGGGTCGCGAGCTCGGCCCTCATCCCGGGATCCATGAGTTCGTCGACCCATGGCAACGGCTCCAGGAACGGGCGGTCCGACATCGACGTGGTGATCGCGGCGCGCAGGCCGATGTCGCGATAGGCCGCGGCCGAACCGTCGAACGCCGCGGTCTCCGACAGGCGGTTGATGAGGTCGTCCTGCACCGTGGTGATGCCCGAGCGCAGGCACTCGATCGCGAGCAGCATGGTGCGCAGATAATGGGTCCGCTCCGGCAGCGGCTCGAGCGTGAACGGCGGATATTGGTGAAGGATCCACACTTCGAGCGGCAGGGCGTCCCAGAAGCCCTGGCAGAAGCTCTCGTTGGAATGGGTGTGAGCATTGATGAAGCCGGGAATGACGATGCGCTTGGCGGCGTCGATCACCCGGGGATCGCGGCGGGCGACCGCCTCCTGCGACAGGAGATCGGAGCCGAGTGCCGCGATCTCGTTGCCCTCGATGAGGATATCGGCGCGATCGAGATGGGGGCGGTTAGCCCCCGGCACCACGTAGGCGTTGCGGATCAGGATGGGGCGGCGTTGGGTCCCCGCGGCAACGGGCATCGTTCATCGGTTCCAGGATTTGTTCCGGCCGTGAGCCATACGACAATCGGAAACCGGATGCATGCGAAACCCTGTCAGGCCTTCTCGGGGGCACCGCCCTTCGCCTTCGCGAGCAGATCGTAGTCCTGCTTCGTGCGGGCGGCATAGGCCATCGCGAAAGATGCCAGGGCATCGTCGAAGACGTCGTTCTTGCCCATGTATCCCGCGATCACGCCGGGATCGGACGCGCGCGCATGGGCGCGGGCGAGGGTGCGCCCGCACAGGCGGGCGTAACTGACGAGGGCGTTCGCCTCGACGAACTCGGCAATCGACCCGAGCCGCCGGTTCTTGAGCTGGCGCACGTAGAAATGCCGGCCGGACACCACGTCCTCGGTCCAACCCAGGAAGATGTCGCTCGCGGCCTGCATGGTCCGCTGGCCTTCGACGACGCGTCGTCCGGGGTGCCCGTCGAATTTCGGCCCCATGCATTCGAGCACGGATTTTTGGGCTTCCTTGAACTGGAGGAACAAGGGCGATCCGTCGCCGCTGGTGAACAGGCTGACGGCGCAGAACGTGCCCACGCTGCCGACCCCGACGGCCTTGAAAGCGGTGTCCCGGAGCGTGTATCGCTCGAGCAGGCACAGCCGCTCCGGCGGCAGGCGCTTGCGATAGGCTGTGAACACCTCGTCGGGATCGACGCGCTCGCGCGGGTCGCCCTTCTGCTTGAAATGATAGATCGTCGGCGGCTTGTCGGCGATCTTGCTGCCCTTTACCAGATGCGGGAAGTTGTCGTCTTTTTCGACCGTTTTGCCCGCTTTGGCGATAACGGCCTGGAGCCGGCGTTTGAGCGCCGGGTTCTCGATATGCTTGATTTCGCGCGCCAACTCGATCCTGCTGTGCCAGACCTCAAGCGGTGACAATTTGGCGAGCACGCGCATACGGGTGCGATATGCCTCGACGGCGGTCGCGGCGGCGGCACGGGCGCGTTTGCCGGAGAATTTGGCGTCCAGCGCGGCCACCGCGACGCTCGCGGCCAGCCGCTTGAGATCGACCGTGAAGTCGATGCCAGGCAGGGTCTCGTCGAAATCATTGATGTCGAAAAGGATGATCTCCTCCGGCGTGGCGAATGCGCCGAAATTCATGAGGTGGCAGTCGCCGCAGGCTTGGACGGCGATCCCCGCCCTCGGCTCGTGCTTGAGGTCCTGCGCCATGACGGCGGCGGCGCCGCGCAGGAAGGTGAACGGGCTGACCAGCATCCGCCGGTAGCGCTCCGGTATCAGCTCGGGCACGCGGGTGCGGTCGCCGGCCGCGAGGATCGCCACCGGATCGCGTTTGGCGGGTGCGAGATCGGCGTGCTTTTCGCGGGGAGTCTTGCGCCGCAACTGGATGCCCCGCTCGTAGCGCGCGGCAAACGTGCCGGATGCCTCTGTCATCGCGATCCCTCCTCCCGGACGAACGGTTGGCCGAAATGGCGTGCGCTTGCGGGTGCTGAAAGCCGGGGTCTGTGGTGCCCCGGCTGTCATGGTCGGAACCGGACCCTATACGACTTTCCAGCGTTTTGCTGCAGGGGCGGCCAAATCGAAAGCGCGTTTCGCGAGGCCTTCGGGTACGGTCGATTGCCCGCCGGGGCCATGGCGGCCTCTTTCTAAGGCCGGTGAAATCGCGTAGTTCTACGAAATCGCCCGTGAGACGGGGCCAGGCAGCCGGAACAGGCGCCCATGCTGGAGGAAACACCGATGATTTCCGTTCGCAGGTGCTCGGCTGCGCCGTCAATCCAGCCTCTCGCTTGGTGCCTGTTGGGCATCGCCTTCCTGCTCGCGGTCACGGCCGGTCCGGCTGCGCGGGCCCAGAGCGGGACCGATTCCGTCTATGGCGTGACGAGCCTCGATGTGGCGCCGGGCGCGGCGGCCCAGGGCGTGGCGCTCCTCAAGCAGTACCGCGATGCATCGCTCAAGCAGGCGGGCAACCTGGGAGTGACACTGCTCCAGGAGGCGGATTGGCCCAACCGGTTCGTGATCTATGAGGGCTGGAAGGACCTGTCGGCTTACGAGGCCAACGAGAAGGCCGCCCACACCGCGGAACTTCGCGACAAGCTCAAGCCGATTGCCGGCGCTCCCTACGACCGGCGTGACTATCAGGTGATCTCGGTCGCGCCGGCCCGGGCTGCGGCGGGAAACGACGCCGTCTACATGCAGCTGCATCTCGACGTGTTCCCGCCGGGCATCGATGCGACCTTGGCGGCCGCGAAGGCGGTGGCGGAGGCGGCGAGGAAGGGCGAGGGCAATCTGCGCTACGACGTCGTCCGGTCGATCAATGCGCCGATGAGCCACACGACCTTGATCGCCGCCTGGCAGAACCGCAAGGATTTCGACGCCTACGAGATGTCGGCTTACGCCCGGCAGTTCCGCGACGGCGTGGGGCCGCTGCTCGGTTCGCCGTTCGACGACCGCCTCTATTCGCCCATCAACTGATCGCCGGCCACCGGAGGACCGTCCCATGCGTCTCATTGTGAAAATGCCATCGGTGCCCTCGTTCGTTCCGTCCGGCCGGTGGGTGCCTGCCATTGCCGGTGCTTTCATGATCGCGGTCGCCGCCGCCGTCCCCACCGCGCAGGCGCAAACCGGCGCCGAGGGGGTCTTTGCCGTGACCTATCTCGATGTCGCGCCGAACGCGCTCGGCCAGGGCATCGACCTCCTCAAGAAATATCGCGAGGCCGGCAGGCACGAAGCGGCGAATCTGGAGTTCACCGTGCTGCAGGAGACCCACCGCCCCAATCGCTTCGTGATCGTCGAAGGCTGGAAAGACCAAGGGGCCTTCGAAGCCCATGACAAGGGAGCGGCGAAGGCCGCATTCCAGGACGCGCTCAAGCCGATCCGCAACAGTCCGCCGGACCGGCACATGCTGCAGGCCTTTGCCAACTCGCCGGCGCGGGCCGAGCCGGCCAGCGGCGCGCTCTACCTGGTGGAGCACATCGATTTCATGGGCAACGATCCCGCCGTCGCCGCCAACGCGCAGCCGCTGATCAAGGGGCTGGCCGAATCCAGCCGGAAGGAGGACGGCGCCGTGCGCTACGAGATCTACCGGCAGCCCCCGCCCCGCATCAACCATTACGAGGTCGTGGCGGCATGGAAGGACGCGAAGGCCTTCGACGCCCATGAAACGGCCGCCCATACCCTGCAGTTCCGCGCCGCCACGGTGATGGGGGGCCGGGTCGCGCGAGCCAATCTCTACGACCAGCGCCTTTACAAGGTTCTCTGACCGGCGTGAAATCGCGCTCGAGCAGCCATCGGACGCCGATCGGAGGAGGCCGAAGTGTCGAAATCGCCTGGAGAAGCCGGCCCTGAGAAAAACGCCGACGGCCGCGCCAATGCGGCACTGGACCGGCGCAGCTTCCTGACCACCGGCGCCGCGGTCGGCGCCGTGGCGGCGTTGCCGGCGCAACCGGCGCAGGCGGCGGAAGCGATCAGCTGGGACCGCGAGGTCGATGTGGTCGTCATCGGCGCCGGCGCCGGCGGGCTGACCGCGGCCATCGCGGCGCGCGAGAAGGGCGCGTCGGTGCTGATCGTCGAGAAGAATTTCGACATCGGCGGCCGCGCCATGATGAGCTATGGCGGCCTCTATATCGGCGGCGGCAACCGGCTGCAGAAGGCGAAGGGCGTGCAGGACACGCCCGATCTCGCATTCGCGGACTGGTCGCGGCCGGAAAAGCCCATGGGCCGGTTCAGCGACCGCGCGCTGGTGCGCACCTGGGCCGACAACAATCTCGAATTGTTCGACTGGCTGGAGAAGCACGGGGTCAAGTGGGAGGGCTATCGCGGCGTTCCCGATCGCCTCGATCGCCACCGCACCCGGTTGAACGTGGTGCGATGGCCCAACGAGCCCACCACTCCGGCGCGGGGCTCCGGTTTCGTGCGGCCGCTGGAAAAGACCGCGCGCGAGATGGGCATCGAGATCCTGCTGCAGCAGCAGATGACGAAAATCCACCGCGAGAGTCCGCTGGCAGGCCGCGTGACCGGCATCACTGCCGTCGAAGTCGACGAGTGGTACAAGCCCAAAACCCGCACCATGAACATCAGGGCGCGCAAGGGCATCATCATCGCCACCGGCGGCAGCGCCGGCAACCCGGTGTTCCGCACCATGTTCGACGTGAGGCTCACCGAGGAATACCAGGCGGAAAACAGCGAATGGACCGAGCGCACCGGCGACGGCGAGATCGCCGCCATGGAGATCGGCGCGGCACTGGGAGCGACGGCCTGCCAGACCACCCAGGACGACAATCTCATCACCAAGGGGCGGATGGGCAAGAAGAGCAACGGCACCATCACCGAGCTTTATCCGACCAGCCCGCATTTCTTCCGCGCCCGCGCGCTTGGCCTCGTCGTGCGGGACTACCAGAACGTGATCTTGGTGAAGGAGAACGGCCTGCGCTTCTATGACGAGACCGTCCCGACACGGGACTACGAATTCTACGCCGCCGCGCTGGCTTGGACCGGCGATCCCAGGAAGTTCAACGGCGGCGGTCCGATCTGGGCGGTGTTCGACGCCGACGCGGTGGCCCGCGAAAAGTGGGACGTCAAGCCGCCCCATGTCGATCCCGACGGCTACTTCTTCAGCGCCGATACCATCGAGGAACTGGCTGCCAAGATCGTCAACGAATACCAATGGCGGCCGATGCCGGCGCAGGCGCTGCGCCAGTCGGTGGAACGCTACAATTCGTTCGTCGATTCCGGCGCCGATGCCGACTTCAAGAAGCCGCGGCCGATGTTCAAGATCGCCAAGCCGCCGTTCTACGCGGCCTGGCATACGCCCGCGCTACACGACTCCTATACCGGCATTCGGATCAGCCCCAGCGCGGAGGCGATCGACCTCCACGGCAAGGTCATTCCCGGCCTTTACGCGTGCGGCGATTCCTCCGGCGGGTTCGGCCAGCACGGCATCTGCCGGGCGGCCACGTTCGGCCGCATCGCCGGCTTCCACGCCGCCGCGCGGGAAGGGTAGGGCGCGCTTGTCCCTCCCCGACTTCGGGGAGGGTGGCCGAGCGAAGCGAGGTCGGGTGGGGGCCACGCGGCACGGCCGACTGAAGGATGAAAGAACCCCACCCTGCGCTCCCCGAAGACGGGGAGGGATAAGCGGCGGCCGAGGAACCATGGCAAAGCCTCACGATATCGCTTCTCAGCGAGACGGCGACACCAGGACGCAACCCCGAAGGGTGACCCTTGAGATCGTGCCGCCGCTTCCGGCTGAGGTGCCGGTCGCGACCAGCGTCAGCTTCAAGGTCAGGGTCTCCTGCGGGGACAGCGATCTGCGCGGCGGTCGCGTCGAGATCATGGCGGCGGAGCAAGTCGTGGCGGCCCCGGCGTTGACCGAGCACCGCGACGGCTTCAATGAAACGGCCGCGATCGCCATCAGGGCGCCGGATCACATCGGCGCCTACGGCCTGGCCGTCGCGTTCCCGCGCCAGCAGATCGGCGAGGACATCTACGAGGAAGCGGCGCTGCCGATCGCGTTTCGAACCGGGCCGCACACGACGAGCCTTGCGGTGTGGGCGATCGCCTCGCCGGTGCAGGTCGGCGGCGAATTCTCGGTGACGGTGGGTGCCAAGAGCTCCGGCGCGTGCGAATTGAAGGGCGCCAAAGTCGAAATCTCCGACGAGGCCGGCGCTGTGGTCGGCCGGGGCACGCTCGGCGATACGCCATGGCCGGGGACTTCGGGCCTGTATTGGGCGCAGATGAAACTCACCGCCCCCGACAGCGAAGGGACGTTTTCCTGGCGCGCCGGATTCCCGGAACAGGAGCTCAAGCTGCCTCACGACGAGAGCTCCGCCACTTTCGGTTTTGCCGTTGTCCGAGCGCCCGAGCACAGGCTGACGGTCAAGGTCACGGAGAGCGAAGGGGCAGTACCGCTCGCGGACGTCCAGGTCGCGCTCGGCCCTTACCGCGCCGCGACCGACGCAGCCGGTTTGGCGAACCTGGAGATTCCGGCGGGGCAGTTCGGACTCGCCGTCTGGAAATCCGGTTTCGAGGGCGGCCCGCAAACCGTCGAGATCGCCGGCGACGTGTCGCTGCAGGTGGAGATGAAGCGCCTGCCTCAGGAACCGACGGTGTGGGATTGAATGCAATTGTCCGCCGCCGCCCGCTGCGCTAACGTCGCCGCCGACAACAATCCAAGGGAGGATTTCATGAACAAGCTGATCGTTCCGGCCATCATCGTGGCGACCGCCATGGCTGCGGCGGCCGCGTGGTCGCAGACGCCGCCGGCCGGTAACAATGTGGTTCAATATTTCACCACGCCGCTGGAGAACGACGCCTCGCGCATCGTGCGGCTGCAGACCGTCAACCTCCCGGCGAAGGGCGGCACCCCCTTCCACCGTCATCCCGGCGATCAATGGGAAGCCGTGCAGGAAGGCGAAGTCAGCTTCACGGTCAAGGGGCAGCCGCCGCGCGTGCTCAAGGTCGGCGAAAGTGTCTACATCCCGCGCGGCACCATTCACCGCAACCAGAACCTCACCGACAAGCCGGCCCGCACGGTCGAGCTCGTGATCCTCGACAAGGACAAGCCGGGCCTCGAGGTGGTCAAGGACGAGAGCGTCGCCCCGTAAGGCCGCCGGTTCCACGGTCGAGATGGGGCGCCCACGCCGCCACCGGTTCGCGCGGCGGCGCGAAACAACGCAGATCGGGCGGCGGCTCGTCAGGCGGAGTGAGTCAGGGACTCACTCTGGCCGGCCTCACTCCGGATGCCTTGGCGGCCGATTGAAATATTTCAAATCCGGTGGCGCCTGGTTCTTGCGTGCCGGCATCAGCAGGCCGTCGGCGCTGAGGTAATAATTGTCTCCGCCGATGAGCACATGGGGGTTGTCCTCATTGCAGTTAACTCGATCCACACCGGCTTTGTCCGAATTCGCCCGGCGATAGTTCCTGGTGACGGTCCACGGCCGGGTCAAGGCATGATCGATCGCCGTGATCTCGTCGTGCAGGATAAATCGAGCCCAGCCCTGCACCCCGCGCCATTCCGCGCCGTGCTATGCTAGGTTCGCTCGACGATCTCTGGAGGGAGCGATGACGAAAATATCCGGGTTGCAATTGTTCATTTGTCTCCTCGGAGCGGTCGTCGTCTGTGAGCGCCCAAGCCCGAGCTTTGCACAAGCTCCGCCGCCGGCCGATCATCCGACGGTCACCGTCCGGGGGCAGACCTACACGCCACGGTCGGTCCTGGCGCGCAATATGGGCACGCAGGCGGATCAGACCACGCAGTTCCCGCCCCACAAGATCATCGACAACATCTATTACGTCGGGACCGGAACGCTCAGCTCCTTCCTCGTCGTGACGCCGCAAGGAAATATCCTGATCGACAGCACCTATGAACGCAACGTGCCGGTGATCGCGAAGTCGGTCGCGGACCTCGGGTTCAAGTTCTCCGATATCAAGATCCTGCTCGGGAACCACGCCCATCGCGATCACCAGGAAGGCGATGCCCTGGTCAAGCAGATGACCGGTGCGCAGGTGATGGCGATGGCCGAGGACGTGCCGGCGCTGCAAGCACTGAAGCCCGGCGGCAAGGAGCACCCGATCGACAAGGTCCTGCATGACGGGGAGCCGGTGACATTGGGCGGCACGACGCTGGTCGCGCATCTGACGCCGGGCCACACCCGCGGCTGCACGACCTGGACGACGATGGCGCAGGAGGGTGCGAAGACCTACAACGTGATGTTCGGCTGCAGCTTGCGCCCGCCCGCGGTGGTGACGCCGGAGATTGCCGACGAGCTCAACCGCTCTTTCAAGATCGTGCGCGCGCTGCCCTGCGACGTGCAGCTCGGAGATCACGGCGCCCAGTACGACATGCACGAGAAATACGCCAAGCTCAAAGACGGTAGCCCTAATCCCTTCATCGATCCTGCCAGTTGCACGCTGGAGGCGGACGTCGAGGAGGCCATGTTCCACGCCATAATGGCCGAGCAGCAAGCCGCCCATCCCTAGCGTTGGCGCGGAACGGGCCGCGCCCGACCCACGGCGGGCGCGATCAATCCAGTCTGCCTCGGTCTTACTCGGTCTTAATTGCCACACGGAATAGCCACACCTCCGGCTCGGCATTGCGGGAGAGTGTGGTAATTCTGCAACCACTACGGGCTTCGGCTCCTGTAAGGTCATTTCGCCTTTATATGCATGTGATTTGGCGCGACGCGTCTACTTGGTTTGCGGGAGAATGTTTTTGTCGCCGTCGCGTTGACCGGATCGCGTGAAGGCAGGGGGTGGATATGATCAACTTTGCAAACCGGATACGGGTGGACGACATCTGCATTTCGGAGGAGTTAATCGGGCGTCTGCACCATGCGACGGAAGAGAGCGTGCTCGACCTTGTGGCACCTCTGCGGGCAGATGAACGGGCCAGCCTCGCGATGCACTGCTACCGCAAATCGCATTTGCGCCAGATCGGCCTCACAATCGCGGCCACTTGCGAATTGAACGCCCTGGTGCAGGAATTGGGCTCGGTTCTCGGGGGAGCGATTTTTGCTCAATCCCGCAAACGCACCGAGGAACCAAATCGGTTGTGGGGCCGTCAGCGGCCCGCGATCACCCTCGCTTGCTCGGCGGGTGGCTTTTATCCTCCGCCGGTCGACGTCGACGACCTGTCCGGCTGCGAGCAAGGCGAGGCGGTCTGAACGAATTTCGACCGACGGGCATTGCGGGCTGATCCCAGCCTGCAACCCAAGGGCGCTTTTCGTTCAGGTTGACTCACGATTCGCTGTCATCGCCCGGCTTGACCGGGCGATCCAGTAAACACCGACCGCGAATACTGGATTGCCCGGTCAAGCCGGGCAATGACACCAATAAGGCCGGCCCAGTCGAAAAATGCTAGCTGGCTACCCATGCACCGGCTTGCCGCAATGGGCGCAGCGCGCGTCCGGCGGGCCGAGGTCGCGGCGCAGCCGGTGCATCGTGGCGTCGTCGGCGAGGCCGCGGCAGAAGTTCGAAACGATCGGCTCGATCCGCTCGGCGAAACGCCGGGCGTCGGAGTTGAGCGCGGCGAGGCGCTCGACCGCGGCGTCTGCCTGGGCGGCGAGGGCGGCATGGTCGATGCCAAGCGCCTTTCCGCCGGCGACGACGAGCCTGCCGCCGATCAGTACCTTGTCGACCGCGCCGCCGTTCTCGGTGAACACGATCTGGTTGGTGGCGTCGTTGAGCGGCATGAAATTGACGTTGTCGAGATCGAGCAGCACGAGGTCGGCCTTGTAACCCTTGGCGATCCGGCCGATGAAATCGTGCATGCCGAGCACGCGCGCGGAGCCCTGCGTCGCCATGGTGAAAGCTTCCGCCGTGGAGACCCAGTCCGCCGGCGGCACGCCGCGGACGCGGGAGACGAAGGCGGCAGCGCGCATCGCCTCGAACATGTTCTGGTTGTCGGAGGAGGCCGAGCCGTCGGTGCCGATGCCCACGGTGACGCCGTGGCGCATGTATTCGCGTATCGCCGCGATGCCAGACCCCAGCCGCAGATTGGCGGCGCCATTGTGGGATACCTGGGCGCCCTTGCGGGCGAGCAGGTCCATGTCGGCTTCGCTGATCCAGATGGCATGCGCCGCCGACAGCCACGGCCCGACCAGGCCGCAGACGTCCATGATCTCGACGGTCGACATGCCGAACATCTTGAAGGTCGAGACGCCCTGGTATTTTGCCTCGCTCACATGGGTCTGCATGGCAAGGCCGTGCTCTCGGGCGACGTCGCGGCACAGCACCATGAATTCGCGGGTGCAGTGGTGCGGAATGGTGGGCGCGATCCCGAGCCGCAGCCGGTCACGCGGATGCGACCAGCTTCCGGCGAGCTGCCGCAGCGCCTGGATGGTGGCGGCGGCGCCGCCCATGCGCATCTTGTCGGCACGGTCGCGGGCGTCGTCGGGGAGCGCATCGATCAGGCCCGGTACCGCCTGGTAGAAGGTGAGATCGGCGACCATGGGCGCAATCACCGCGCGCAGCCCGACCGCCGCATAGGCGCTCGCCACGGCTTCCATGCCTTCGATGGTCGGCGCCGGGAATTCGAAGAACAGGTCGTAGCAGGCGGTCGTGCCTTTCTCCACCTGCTCGACCGCGTTGATGAGCGCCGAGAGGTGCTTGTCCTCGTGCCGCCGGCCGCCGCCGATCCACGGCGCGGCGTTGAGCAGGAGATCGAGCCCCCACAGATCGCCCACGCCCTTGGAAAGGCCGCCATGGCTGTGGGTATGGGCATTGATCAGGCCGGGAATGACGAGCCGGCGGCTAGCGTCGATCAGCTCGGCATTGGCGTTGCTCACCGCGCCGGGCGGAACGATGTCGGCGATGAGGTCGCCTTCGATGACGATGTCGCGCGGCTCGCCGCGCGCTGAAGTCACGGAATGCACCAATCCGCCTGAGATCACGAGCATATCGGGGTCCTTGGGGTCAGGTGAGCATCGTGGAGGTATCCAGGACGCTGCGCACGGCCAATGTCAACGGGCTGTGTGTGAGCACGGGCACTATCTGCTAGTGTCCTGTCTCCAACGCTTGAATCGCATTGCTGTCATCGGCTTGACCGGGCGATCCGGTAGCCACCAAACTGCGATTTTCGGCACAGCGTGAGTTCCACCGATGGCACAGGGATTACTGGATGCCCCGCTTTCGCGGGGCATGACACTGACACTTTGAACGAACCGTCAGCTCGTAGGATGGGTAGAGCGAAGCGAAACCCATCGTCGGCGCGCGGTTGCTGATGGGTTTCGCTTCGCTCTACCCATCCTACGACCAGCCTCACTGCGGCAGATTCAGCCGGATGTGCAATTCCCGCAGCTGCTTCGGCGTGACTTCGGAGGGCGCACCCATCAGGAGGTCCTCGGCCTTCTGGTTCATCGGGAATACCACGACCTCGCGCAGATTCTCCTCACCGCACAGCAGCATGACGATGCGGTCGACGCCGGGGGCGATGCCGCCATGCGGCGGGGCGCCGAGCGAGAGCGCGCGCAGCATGCCACCGAACTTCTGTTCCAGCACGCTCTCGTCATAGCCGGCGATGGCGAACGCCTTCTTCATCACGTCGGGGCGGTGATTGCGGATCGCGCCGGACGAGAGTTCGATGCCGTTGCAGACGATGTCGTATTGGATCGCTTTCAGCGCCAGGATCTTGTCGTGATCGTTCGGATCGAGCGCGAGGAATTCGTCGGGCGTCGCGTTGGGCATCGAGAACGGGTTGTGGGAGAAGTCGATTTTCTTCTCCTCCTCGTTCCACTCGTACATCGGGAAGTCGACGATCCAGCAGAAGGCGAAGCGGTCGCCGTCGATCAGGCCGAGGTCGGTGCCGATCTTGGCGCGCGCCGCGCCGGCGAACTTGATGAAATCCTTCGGCCGGCCAGCGAGGAAGAACACGGCGTCGCCGACCGCGAGACCGAGTTGGGCGCGCATCGCCTCGGCGCGCTCGATGCCGATGTTCTTGGCGAGCGGCCCGGCGCCGCCCTCCTCGCCCTCCCGCCAGAAGATGTAGCCGAGGCCGGGCTGGCCTTCGCCCTTGGCCCAGTCGTTCATGCGGTCGCAGAAGGCGCGATTGCCGCCCTTCGGTGCCGGGATCGCCCAAACCTCGACCGCGGGGTCCGCAGCGATCATGCCGGCAAAGACCTTGAAGCCCGAGCCGCGGAAATGCGCGGTGACGTCGGCCATCTTAATGGGGTTGCGCAGGTCGGGCTTGTCGGTGCCGTAGTGCCGCAGCGCGTCGGCATATGGGATCAGCGGAAACTTCGGCGTCACCGGCTTGCCGCCGGCGAACTCCTCGAACACGCCGCGCAGCACCGGTTCGACCGCCGCGAACACGTCCTCCTGGGTGACGAAACTCATCTCGATGTCGAGCTGGTAGAACTCGCCGGGCGAGCGGTCGGCGCGGGCGTCCTCGTCGCGAAAGCACGGCGCGATCTGGAAATAGCGGTCGAAGCCCGACACCATGATGAGCTGCTTGAACTGCTGCGGTGCCTGGGGCAGCGCATAAAACTTGCCGGGATGAATGCGCGACGGAACGAGAAAGTCCCGCGCCCCTTCCGGGCTCGATGCCGTCAGGATCGGGGTCTGGAACTCGAAGAAGCCCTGCTCCTTCATCCGCCGCCGCAGCGAGTCGATGATGGCGCCGCGCTTCATGATGTTGTTATGCAGCCGCTCGCGCCGCAGGTCGAGGAAGCGGTATTTGAGGCGGGTGTCCTCGGGATACTCCTGGTCGCCGAACACCGGCATCGGCAGCTCGCCCGCCGGCCCCAGCACCTCGATCTCGGTGGCGAAGACCTCGATGGCGCCGGTCGGCAGGTCCGGGTTGTCGGTGCCGGCGGGGCGCGCCCGCACCCGGCCGTCGACCCTGACGACCCATTCCGAGCGCAGCTTTTCCGCCGTCTTGAAGGCCGGCGAATCCGGGTCGGCCACCACCTGGGTGAGGCCGTAATGGTCGCGCAGGTCGATGAACAGCAGGCCGCCATGGTCGCGGATGCGGTGACACCAGCCCGAAAGCCTGACGGTGGAGCCGATTTGGTCGGCGCGCAGCGCGCCGCAGTTGTGGGTACGGTACCGATGCATCAGGGCCTCGAGGGCGCGCCGGTTGCCCCGCGCGCGTTGAATCCGTGTCCGCGCCGCTCCCTTGCGGGTAGCGGCGGCGGCCAGGGTTTAGCCGACGCCGCGGACTATGGGAACACCCAGTTGCTGCCGCACTTTGCCTATCCTCGCAGATGTCATCTGCCGGGCCGGGCTTGACCGCCCGGTATTTCGTGCGCATATATTTGCGCACGATCCGGAGCCGCGGCGATGAACAAGCCCGCCCTGGAGCTCAGCCGCGGCAAGGTGGCGGCCCGGCTCTTACGCGAGGGATGGGTGGTGCGCCACGGCGGTGCCCACGACGTATTCACCCCCCCGGACCGTCCCGGGCACATCATCACGCTGCCGCGCCACCGCACGCCGTCGCCCGGCGTCGCCCGCAATACCGCCACGGCGGCGGGATGGATTTGAGGGGAGAATCTCGATGTCCCGATACGTCGCCCTCGTCGACGGCCGCGCCGGCGCCGTCGGAGTCGTTGTGCCCGATCTGCCCGGCTGCTCCTCGGGAGGCGCAACGGTCGATGAGGCACTGCGCAATGCCCAGGAGGCCGTCAGCTTGTGGGTCGACGAGATGCTGGCCCAAGGGGGAAAGGTGCCCGCGCCGCGCCCGCTCGAAGCCGCATTCGCCGATCCCGAGATCGCAGCCGCGCTGGGCGAGGGCGCTGCGCTGGTGCTGGTGCCGCTGGTACGAGATTCCGGCCGCGCAGCGCGCGCCAATATTTCCATCGACGCCGGGCTCCTGGATGCTATCGATGAAGCCGCCGCCGCGCGGGGCCTGACGCGCTCGGCCTACCTCGCCAGCGCCGCGCGGGAAAAAATCGCCAACGAAGGCTGAAAGCTCTGAATTTTATGCGCCGCACGCCGGCTAGGCACCGATGCCTCGTCGCCGCGATCGTTCGGTGAAACGGAGTGCATGGCGCAATGATGCAGACGATGACGACGGCCGAGGCCACCGTGGCTTCGCTCGCCGCCCACGGGGTCGAGACGCTCTATGCCCTGCCGGGCGTCCATAACGATCATCTGTTCGATGCCCTGTACAAGGCGTCCGACCGCATCAAGGTCGTCCATCCCCGCCACGAGCAGGGCACCGCCTATATGGCGCTGGGCGCGGCGCTCGCCACCGCGAGGCCCCAAGCCTATGCGGTGGTGCCGGGGCCCGGGCTTCTCAATACCGGGGCGGCGCTGCTCACGGCTTACGCCATGAATGCGCCCGTGCTCGGCCTGATCGGGCAGATTCCCGCCGCCGACATCGGGCGCGGCCTCGGCCAGCTCCATGAAATCCGCGACCAGGCCGGGATCATCAGCCGCCTGGTCGACTTCTCCGCGCGCATCGGCGGCCCGCAAGACGCCTCCGCGCTGGTGGCGAAGGCGGTCGCGGCGATGGCATCGCGGCGGCGCGGCCCGGCCGTGCTTGAATGCGCCATCGATGTCTGGGGCCGCTCCGGCCCGGCGCCGCTCCAGGCGCCCCTGCTGCTGGAGGAGCCCGCCATCGACGACGACGCGCTCGCCGCCGCGGCCACGGCGCTGGGCGCAGCCGAGCGCCCCCTGATCATCTGCGGCGGCGGTGCCCAGGGAGCGGCCGCCGAGGTGACCGCGCTTGCGCACATGCTGCAGGCGCCAGTGCTGGGGTATCGGCGTGGCCGCGGCGTGCTCGACAGCCGCGATCCCCTCAGCGTCACCCTGCCGCTCGGGCGCGAGCTGTGGGCGGAGGCCGATGTCGTGCTCGCGGTCGGCACCAGGCTCCTGATCCAGCACCGTCAATGGGGGATCGACGACGCGGTCGCGGTGATCCGCGTCGATTCCGATCCGGAGGAGCCGGCGCGGCTGCATCGGCCGGCAGTGGCGCTGATCGGGGATGCGACGCCGATCCTGCGGCGCCTGATCGATGCGGTGGCGACCCGCAATGCGAGCCGGCCGTCGCGCAGCGCGGAGATGCAGGAACGCCACGCGCGCTGGGACCGCAAGCTCGAGAAGCTCGCGCCGCAGCGCGCCTTCCTCGATGCGATCCGCGCCGAATTGCCGGAGGACGGCATACTGGTCGACGAAGTCACCCAGATGGGCTTCGTCGCCCGGATCGCGTTTCCCGTCTACAAGCCCCGCACGTTCCTGTCGCCGGGCTACCAGGACAATCTGGGCTGGGGCTTTGCCACCGCGCTCGGCGCCCAGCATGGACGGCCCGACGTGCCGGTGGTCGCCATCAGCGGCGACGGCGGCTTCATGTTCACGGCGAACGAGCTCGCCACCGCCATGCGCCACCGCATCCCGCTGGTGACGGTGGTGTTCGCCGACGGCGCGTTCGGCAATGTGCGCCGCATCCAGGCCGAGCACTACGGCAACCGCCTGATCGCCTGCGATCTCGCCAATCCCGATTTCGTGCGCTTCGCCGAAAGCTTCGGCGCCAGCGCCGAACGCGCCAACGACCCGGCGGCGCTGCGCGCGGCGTTGCGGCGTGCCTTTGCCCGCCGCGACGGCCCGACCCTGATCGAAGTGCCGGTCGGCCCGATGCCGTCGCCCTGGGAGTTCATCCACATGCCGAAGGTGCGCGGCGAGTGAGGGCGGTCTCGTCGCAGGCCGGGCCGGACGGCCCTGGCCCACTACCCGCCGGTGACAGTGCTGGACATTGGTGAAATCCCGGCCCTAAAAGCGGTCACGCCGATCGAGGCGGCAACCATCCGGAGCCCGAGCTGAAGCCGATGCCGCCGCGCGACGCGAGACCCCTTGTCCTCACTTCCGTCGTGCTGCAGCGTCTGCACGACGAGATGCCGACGGACCACGTCACCATCGGCTGGCTGATGGGCCGCCTGAGCAAGCGCTCCTTCGGCATCATCATGTTTCTGCTCGCGCTCGTCGCGATCGCACCGGGCGTCTCGGTCATAGCCGGCCTGCTGCTAGTGATCCTGGCGTTCCAGATGATCGCGGACCGCCCGGCCCCGGTGTTTCCACGCCGCATCGCCGCCCGTCCGTTGCCGACGCGGCACCTCGCCGCCTTGCTGCTGCGAGCCGTGCCGGTGCTGCGATATCTCGAGAAGGTGGTTCATCCGCGCTGGCCCACTCCGCCCGATGCGACCAAGCGCCTTGTCGGGACCGTCGTCGTGATACTGAGCGCCGCCTTGGTGTTCGTTCCGATTCCCCTGAGCAACGTCGTCCCCGCCCTGGTGATCGCCCTGATCTCGCTGGCCTATCTGCAGGAGGACGGGCTCCTGCTGTCGATCGCCGTGCTGGCCGCCGTCATCGTGGTGACGGTCGAGCTGGTCGCGATCCGGGAGACCGTCTTGGGAGCGAAACGGATCATCGGCCTCTGATGGTGGCTCGGACTCGGGCTCCGACCTGACGCGATGGCGGCCGCCCGGCATTTGCCGAGCGGAATGTCACGCAGTCGGCGCTTCGGCGCGTCGCTCCGAAGTCACTGCCACGTCGACGGTCATGCCGAGATAATCGCCGCGCGCACCGACAAAGCTGCCGCCGACCGGAACCGCCTGGCTGATGTCGCGGGTGACGGCGACGCGAATCAAATTGCCGCCATTGATGGTTCCATTGGTCGGGTCGTACGCCATCCAGCCGGCGCCCGGAAGGTAGATGTCGGCCCATGCATGGGTCGTCCCGGCGCCGATCGCCGCGGTGTCGCCGCTGTCGGACGAGGGATTGTAGAGATACCCCGTCACGACGCGCGCTCCGAAGCCGAGGCAGCGAGCCGCTTCGATAAACAGCACGGCGAGATCGCGGCATGAGCCCCAGCGGCGGTCGAGCGTCTCGACCGGGGTCTGCGTCCCCTCGGTTTCGCGGCTCTGATACGAGATCCATGACTTCACGCCGGCATTCAGGTCCGCGAGCAGCGCCAGCGTATCGGTCCGATCGCCGCGCACGAAGGCGCGAGCCCAAGCGCCAAGTCGATCGGACGGATCACGGTAATGGCGCTCGAGCATCCGACCGAGGTCGATGCGATCGTCCGGGGAGTAGACGAACGGATAGCTCGCCGCCTCCGGTGCGATCTCCGATCTCGGCCGCTCCACCACATAGGTTTCGAGCTGCAGCCCGCTTTCGATCCGCAGTTCAGCGGACCGTTCGGCGAATGACGCGATCGCGATCGAATTGCCGAACACGTCGTGGATCCAGCGCACTGAGGCCGCGGGTGAAAAAGTCAGATTTGTCCGGATGAGGCGAAGATCGTGGCTGTCCCGCGGACGCACCATCAACCGATGATCTCCGAGGCGGACCGGACGGCGATAGCGGTAGAGCGTCGTATGTCGCACGTCGAGGATGGTCACGGCTCACGTTCCACAAGGCAGAGATCGATATATGGTGGCCGCAGGTCGATGCTGCAAACATCAATCCGGAATGGAACCATCCTCGCGCACCGGCGTTTGCGGAAACCGACGATTGCGGCTAGCGTCGTGGCGCGGCGGCGGATGAGACCGTCCGCCGCGGCGAGGTCGGAGCGAGCCGCATCAAGGAAAAGTCATACTGGCCGCACGACGCGCATGGCGCAGGAGGAAAGCGATGAGATTTGTCGTCTTCGCATTGGTGCTCTTCGGAGCCGCAGCCACGGCCGCCCGTGCACAGGACGCAATTCCCGATCTCAAAGGTACCTGGTCGGGAAAGGGCAAATCAATCGTCTTCGGCACCAATCCGCATCATCCGGGTTCGCAATCCACGGCCGATCCACCGCGCGTGCGCGACATCGAGGCGACGTACATCGTCGACGGACAGGACGGCCGTGTCGCCTGGGGCCGCTCCGCATCCGCGGCCGCCAATACCATGGAGCCGTTCGCGTGGGCGATGGCGAGCGACAACAAGACGATCGTCGGTGCCGACATCGACGGGTACTTTCACATCACGCTCGTCTCACCCGACCGCATGGAGAAGTGCTACACGCAGAACAGCGCAACGCCCAGTCGGTCGATCGTCGCCGCGTGCTACATGATGGATCGGGTGAAACGATAGGCTCGGGCATCCTCGCTCGGGCGCGCCGCCGGCGGCGCACGTGTACCGTCCCACCGGCCGGCGCCTCCGCCAGGGAAGTCGAAATCGTCCAGGCGCCGAAGAGCACCGTGAAAAGGCTGGTCGAGGCGTCCGTTTGGAATGTGCGTCGACGCCTGGGATCTGAACGGCGCGCCGGCATTTGCGGAAGCCCGTGATTGCGTCTACGCTTTCGGCGGGGCGGCGGATCAGACCGCCCGTCGCGGCGATGTCGGCGCGGGACCAGGGAGGAAATCGATGCGACGGAACCATTGGCTGGGTGCTGCGCTATGCGCCGCGATGCTGGGCATGCTGCTGCCGGGGCTGGCGACCGAGGTGCCGAAGTTCCAGGTCGATCCGACCTGGCCGCAGCCGCTGCCGAGCAACTGGATCATCGGCACCATCGGCGGCATCACTGTCGATGCCCAGGACCATATCTGGATCAACCAGCGCCCGAGCTCGCTCGATGCCCGCGAGAAGCGCGCTTCGACCGCGACCAACGTGATCTGCTGCGTGCCGGCGCCCCCGGTGATCGAGTTCGACCAGGCCGGCAAGGTGGTGCAGGGCTGGGGCGGAGACGGCCCCGGCTACAAGTGGGGCAATGACGGGCACGGCATCTTCGTCGACCACAACAATTTCGTCTGGGTCGGCGACAACGTCGAGGGCGGCGGGCACATCTACAAATTCACCCGCGACGGCAAGTTCGTGATGCGGCTTGGCAAGCCCGGCACGCCCGGCGGGTCGAACGACATCGAGCACTTCAACCGCCCCGCCGACATGGTGGTCGATCCCGAGACCAACGAGATTTTCGTCGCCGACGGCTACGCCAACCATCGCGTGATCGTGTTCGATGCGGCGACCGGCGCCTACAAGCGCCACTGGGGCGCCTACGGCAAGCCGCCGACCGACGAAAAGGTCGTTTGGGACCCGAACGGGCCGCCACCGCAGCAGTTCGGCAATCCGGTGCATTGCATCACCCTCACCAATGACGGGCTGGTGCTGGTGTGCGACCGCAGCCACAACCGCATGCAGATGTTCCGCAAGGACGGGACCTTCGTGCGCGAATTCTCGGTCCTCAAGGAGAGTGCGCCCGGCACCATCGGCTCGATCGCGAAGTGGCCGGACGCGGCGCAGACCTACCTCATCGTGGTCGACGATCCCAACGGCCAATTCCACGTGATCAATCGCGCCGACGGCAAGCTGGTGGGGTCGTTCGGCCGCGTCGGCCATCAGCTCGGCGAGTTCTACAACCTCCATAACATCGGCATCGACAGCAAGGGCAACATCTACACCGCCGAAGTCCAGGGCAAGCGCGTGCAGAAGTTCCGCAATCTCGGCGGGCTGTGAAGCGGTGGCGGCGCCGGTGAATCCTCACCCGCGTCGCAGGTTCACGGTGGCGGAAGCGCGATCAGCTCGTCGAGCTGCGGCTTGCTCAGCGGCGCGGCGAGGAATTTGAGGTCGACCGCATCGAGCATCAGCGCGTCGAGCCCGACGATGGTATCGGGGTCGAGCGCTTCCCAGGGGAAGAACTCGTCGCGGGTGCGGCGCGCCTTGGCGAGGCTCATGCCCAGCCAATCCGCATAGACCTTGAGTGCCGTATCGTCGGAATAGAGCCAGCGCGCGGTCTCGCGGTAGGCCCGCATGAAGCGGATGACGGCGTCGCGGCGGCCCGCCAGCGTCTGCGCGGTCGTCACCAGCACGCGCACCGTCTGGCCCTTGAAGATCGAGGCGGCGTTGCCGTTGGTGATGAGCCTGATCTCGCCGCGGTCGAGCTGGTCGAGCCCATCGGGCGGCGCCGCCCAGCCGATATCGATCTGGCCGGACATCACCTGGGTCAGCGTCGCCACCGGGCTTCCGGTGGCGACGAGCTTCGCCTTGAGGCCGTATTGCTTGACCATGGCGGTGACCACGGCCTGGGTCGACGAGCCACTGGTGGAATAGGCGAGCGAATGACCGGTGAAATCCTTGATGGTCCGGATCGGCGAATCCGCCCGGACGTACCAGTAGAGGTCCGATGCGCCGGTCGTCTCGGCGCCGATGATCCGCACCGGCGCGCCCTTGGCATAGGCGCTGAGCGCGCCCATGACGCCGACCGCGACGCCGATGTCCGCGCCGCCGGAAATCACCGCCTGCTGGGTCTCTCCGCTGCCCTGGGTATAGAGCAGTTCCAGCTCCAGCCCGTGCCGGCGAAACACGCCGCCGCGCTGCCCGACTTCGGCGACCGAAGTGGCCCAGTTGCCGAATTGGCCGACTGCCAGCTTGAGCCGATCCTGGGCGCCGGCCGCACGCGGCAGCATCGCGGCGAGGATGAGCGCAACCGTGAGCGTGGCAACGGACTTCATCTCAAATCCGGGATCCGCGGTGCGACCGAGTCGGGCTTGCGATGGCGGAAGTCGTCGCTGATTTTATCATATTGCGCGCCGGAAATCATGTCGGCTCCGCCCGCTTGATTCTACCCCCTCTTTAGCGTTCACTCGCGCCAACGATGACATCCATCGCACCGGCGTGACGCCGTCGCGACCGGGCACATCACGGAGGGACCCATGGACGCCATGGAGCGGCGCGTTTTTCTCAAAGGCGCGGGAATGGGTGTGCTCGCCTTCACGGTGGGCGGCGCCAACGTGCTGATGACGCCGGGAGAAGCGCGGGCGCGGGGCGTGCCGTTCCGGCTCCTCAAAGCCAATGAGGCCGAGACCATCGAGGCGCTGGGCGAGACCCTGGTGCCGGGGGCGCAGAGCGCGGGCATCGCCCATTTCATCGACCAGCAGGTGTCGGTCACGCCCGGCGAGGCGCTGCTCGAGGCGCGCCAGCTCAACGTCAAGCCGCCCTTCGTGAACTTCTACCGCGCCGCCATCGGCGCCGTCGACAAGGCGAGCGAAGCGCGCAGCGGCCGCCGCTTCGCCGCGCTCTCCACCACCGACCAGCACGATTTCGTCGACCTGATGCGGCAGAACAAGATCGAGGGCTGGCAGGGCCCGGCCGGCGGCTTCGTGTATTTCGTCCTGCGCAGCGACGCGGTCGACGTGGTCTACGGCACCATGGACGGCTACGAGTCCCTCGGCGTTCCCTACATGCCGCATATCGCGCCGGAAAAGAGGTGGTGACATGGCAACGCAAGAAAAAGTCGATGTCGTCATCGTCGGCGCCGGCGCGTCCGGCTCGGTCTATGCGGCGGTGCTGGCCAAGGCCGGAAAGAAGGTCGTGGTGCTGGACAACGGGCCGGACTGGCAGACCTCCGACCTCATCTCGTCCGACATCTGGGGCCGCCGCATCAAGCCGGCGGGCGCGCCCTTCCTCCTCGAAGGCAAGCACCCCGTCAGTATGGGGGCCCAGGGCGGCTGGGGCGTCGGCGGCGCGGCGCTGCACTATTTCGCCAATTTCCCGCGCCTGCTGCCGAACGATTTCCGCATCAAGAGCGAACACAACCGCGCCCATGACTGGCCGATCTCCTACGAAGACGTGGCGCCCTATTACGACAAGGTGGCGCAAGAGGTCGGCGTGTCCGGCGACGCCAAGGCCGAGGAGCTGTGGCGGCCCAAGGGCCAGACCTATCCGATGCCGCCCATGAAGACCTTCAAGAACGGCCAGGTGTGGCTCAAGGGCTTCGAGGCGAACGGCATCCGCCTGGTGCCGGCTCCGGTCGGCATGAACTCGGTCGAGTTCAAGGGCCGCCCCGCCTGCATCTATGACGGCTGGTGCCATGTCGGCTGCCCGATCGGCGCGCTCGCCAATCCGCTGGTCACGTTCCTCTCCGACGCCCGCAAGGCCGGCGCCGAGGTGCGGGCGTGGAGCACGGTGACGCGCGTGCTCACGGATGCCTCCGGCAACAAGGTGACGGGGGTCGAGTATTACGACCAGAAGCACGAAAAGCAGTTCCAGCCCGCGAGCGCGGTGGTGCTCGCCGCATGGGGCGGGCAGAATCCGCGCCTGCTGCTCAACTCCGCGGCCGGCAAGCATGCCAACGGCCTCGCCAATTCCGGCGGCCTGGTCGGCAAATACGTCATGACCCACTTCGCCTCGGGCACCAACGCGATGTTCGACGAGGAGGTGGAAACCGCCATGGGCACTATCGGCGCGCAGTACATGTCCTACGAGCGCTATGGCAAGACCGCCCACCAGGGCGCGTTCGGTTCGACCTTCATCGTCGCCGGCTTCGCCAGCAAGGTGAGCGGTCTCGGTGGCATCGCCAATACGCGGCCCGACCTGTTCGGCGCCGACCTGCACGCCTTCATGAAGCGGGCGGTGAAGAACCTCGCCCGCATCACCGCGTTCGGCGAGGAGCAGCCCAAGATCGAGAACCGGGTCGAACTCGCGAGCGAAAAGGACGAGTTCGGCATGCCGCTCGGCCGCATCGTCCACAACTACGACGACAATGACGCCGCGCTGTGGAACGCCAATTTCGAGGAAGGCCTCAAGATCGCCAAGGCCACCGACGCCAAGGACGTCTGGCAGGGCCGCGGCGCCCAGCCGACCATCCATTTCATGGGCGGCACCATCATGGGAACGAACGCCGGCAACTCCGTGGTCGACAGCTTCGGCCAGACCCACGAGATCCCGAACCTCTACGTCGCCGGCCCCGGCATCTTCGCCACCGCCGGCGCGTCGAACCCGACCTACACGGTGTTCGCCCTGTCGCTGCGCGGCGCGGAGAATCTGGCGAAGACCTGGAGCACCGTCGCGGGGTAGGGGGCTTTCGTCTGCGGCCGCGGCGAATACGGCGCTCATGCCGGCTGGCTTGCGTTCGCTTGGCCTATGCTCAGGGGCTTCGAGCCGGCTCGCGTGCGAGCCTTCGGTCACGGGCGATCAGCGTGCCGATCCGTCGTTACGGCACGATATGGCAGATGTCGTAGTTGCCGGTGTTAGCATCGTAATAGCACACGATTTGCCCGCCTCCGGGGTTTGGCCCGATACGGCCGATGTCTCCGTGAGCTGCGTCAGCCGATGCGATGGTGGTCCACTTTTTCTTTTCCCTCGCGTTTAACCCGTCGAAATCCACTTTCACCTTTTTATGGCGGCGGCGTTTCGCCTCGTCGGCGGTTCTCGGTATCCCGTCGATCTCGTCCGCGGTCACTGCCTTCTTCTGCGCCTTCATTTTCCTTCTCCGTGAATTACCTCTGCTTTCGCGCCTTCGCCCGGTGGGTCGTTCTCGTCAGAGAAGCGTTTTGTTATTGTGGAGCTCGGACCGACGCGGCCACCGCCAAACCGATTTGTGATGCCAGGTGTGAGTTTTGCGCAGCCGTCGATAAGGTTGGAGGCCCGCCCACCATTTTATTTTGGGTGGTCGGTCCCAGGGTGATGAGCAGGTCCTGCGTCCGGTCCCGGCTGGTACCGAAGAGCGGCGAACTTCCGGTATTTGCGGAGACGCGAATCAGTTTCCAGGTCGGTGTCGCGTTCCCGCTGGAAACGATTTCAAACTTGACCTCGTGGGAAATGACGTTTTTTACGTCCGGATTTGGTTTATCTGGATATTTGACTATACCCGTATATTGAGGAAGCATTGCCTCGTAGAGCCACTGCTTCAGTTTAAGGTCGCTCTGTATGAATAAATCCGCGTTTGCGGGTTGCGCTGGAATGCATGTTCTGTCCGAGGGGCTGCCGTTCGCGAAGTCCCTCAGATTGTAAATCGAAGTTATCGTGTCTATGCGGGTTGCGTTGGACGAAAGCGTGCCGCCGAGGCCGAATGAATAGGATTGAGGAACCGTTATGGTCGTCGCACCGTACGTCGTAGCCGCGTTGTTCAAAGGGGTATTTAGAGACAAACCCGGATTAAATGCGGTTGTTTCGAGAATTGTCAAAGTCAGCGTAACCTGGGCGGCCCAATCATTCAGCCAAGTCAATTGACGCGGGGTACCATATTGTCTCGACAGGGCCGCGTCTTCGGCGAGCAAGGCGCGTACGGATTCCCTGAGTTCACACTTGACCTGACTTTCTATTGCATTGACTTTGATCGAAACGTCGCCCGGGCTCGACCAGAACTCTTCGATTTCAGGGACAAAGGCGCCGCATCCGGAAAGAGCGCATGCGATTGCGAAGATCGGCAATATCCCACGTCCACCAGCGCCCTTCATTTTTCAGCCCTCGGAGCACACCTATCTACAGTTGTTTGTTAAGCTAACACTTATCATAGATTGCGTCTGTGATAAAAGTGACACACAGCGTTTGATTTAACGCGTTGCCCGCGGGCTTGAAGAGGGAAGCCGCGTTTGCGGCCCCCCTCTCACTTGTCAATCGAGCCCGCGTTCTGCGACCGCAGCAGGTCGGCGACCGCGCCCCACGCCATGTTCTTCATCGCCACCAGCGGCGGGTTGTCGAGCTCTACCGTGGCCGCGGCGGTTGCGTTGCAGCCGACGACCAGGCGGGAGACCTTGATTTCGCCGTTGGTGAAATAGCGGTCGCGGCCGCCGTTGCGGCCGTTGATGGTGGGGCCGATGCCGGAGACCTCGTAGATCGCTTCGACGATCTTGGCCGCCTTGAGGTCGGCGGTCAGTGCGTCGCGTTCGGCGTCGATATCCGGTCCGATGTGGTGGGTGACCTGCCCGGTATAGTGGCTCACGCCCACGCCGCGGTCATAGGTCACGGCGCCGAGCCACACCGGCCGGCCTTCCTCGCCCTGATCGAGAACCTGCCAGTAGCGGACGTGGTGGCGGCGGTCGGCGCTCTTGCCGGCGGGCTTTTCGAACGCGAGGTCTTCGCGCTTGTCCTGGTAGAACAGGTTGCTCACCGGCGCGTCCCGGTAAGGCCGTCGCAGCACGACGCTGCCGACGATGGCGATGCTCGATTTCAGGGTGATGGGATCGGCGGGGTACCAGCCCGCCGCGTGCATGGCGCACACGACATCGTCGCGCGATCCGACCAGCCCGACATTGATGGGGTCGCCGGGAATCCCCTGGTGCGTGCGCGTGAGCATCGGCAGGCCCGCGAGCCGCTTCTGGTGCTCGTGGTGGGTCCACGCCAGCGGCAGCAGGGAGTAGGCGACGACGCCGTAGCCGAGGAGAACGGTCGCCGCGGCGGCAACGTAAAGCTGAATACCGCTCACCCGATGCGCCTGGCGGCGGCCTGTGCCGCGCCGATGCCGAGAACGGCGGTCATCCTGTCCGGCTCTCTCATGGGGCTCCCTCCGGGGATCGGCGTCGGGCGAACTGCGTCGGGCCGAGGATGGGACGGCCTCAGAAGATGTGAGTGAATATGCCGACGATCACGCCGATCAAGATCGAGATGACGATCGCGCAGAGCACGACCGCGGCGGCGTAGCCGATCGACTTTTCCTCCGGGGCCTTCATCAACAGCGGCAACCCGACCCATAGCAGGTACAAACCGTAGAGGCCGAGGATGCCGAGGGTCCGGAGCCCGGGGACGAGCGAGAAAATTCCCGCGAGCCAAGCCGGCGTCATCGAGTAGACCGCGAGCTTCAATGCATTGGGCTGATTCTTCTGCCCATTGAAGGTCGGCGCCAGCGCATCGATGATGAGCCCGACGACGTAGACCATGACAAACGCCAGCAGATAGCTGACGATGGCGGAGGCGATGCCGGACACGATCCCGACGCGAAAGGTCGCGCCCCCCGGCAAGCCTATTCCGATGATCGACGTTCCGATGAAGCCGCACACCGCAGGTATGGCGGCGAGAATTGCCACGTAGTTGGGGAACAGATAGGCGGGGTCGCCGGACTCGCCTTCGATCGCGAGCCATTCACTCTTCGGCGTCAGCAGGATCGCTTTGACGCGTTCGACTATGTCCATGATGTGCTCCCCCTGGTGCGGTCGCGAACGGCTCGGGCCACTCGCCGATACCCGGCGACCGAGGTGAACGATAGCATTCCGCTGCAGCGCGCGGAAGTTGGACGCCCGTCCGGGGCCGGACCCAAATCGTCCGGCACGACGGGATGAGGCGTCGTGCAGGGTTCGACGCGCGGCAAGCAACCTGGATGAGCGAAGCGGCATCCGGGGTGCGCCTGTCCGGTCAATCCCGCATGTCGCTGCGCTCATGCGGGCTACCGGCACTACGCGAGCGTGAAGTCCCTGCCTCTGCGCATTTCCGGTTTCCGGCGGTCACATGGTGCGGCTAAGGTGGTGCCCAACCACGGAGGAATCGGCGTGACCGCCAACGTATCGGACGATCTCAAGGCCAGCGCACTCGCCTATCACCGCTTCCCCAAGCCCGGAAAGCTCGCGATCCAATCGACCAAGCCGCTGGCAACCCAGCACGATCTGGCGCTCGCCTACACGCCCGGCGTCGCCGTCGCCTGCCTCGCCATCGCCGCCGACCCCGCGCAAGCCGCGACGCTGACGACCCGCGCCAATCTCGTCGGCGTCGTCACCAACGGCACCGCCGTGCTGGGGCTCGGCAATATCGGCCCGCTGGCCGGCAAGCCGGTCATGGAAGGCAAGGCGGTGCTGTTCAAGAAATTCGCCGGGATCGACGTGTTCGACATCGAGATCGACGCCAAGGAGGTCGACCGCATCGTCGACGTGGTGGCGGCGCTGGAGCCGACCTTCGGCGGCATCAATTTGGAGGACATCAAGGCGCCGGAATGCTTCGAGGTGGAGACGCGGCTGCAGGCGCGCATGAAGATCCCGGTTTTCCACGACGACCAGCACGGCACCGCCATCATCGTCTCCGCCGCCGTGAAGAACGCGCTGTCGCTGACCGGCAAGCGCATCGAGGACGTGAAGATCGTGACCTCCGGCGCGGGAGCGGCCGCGCTCGCCTGCCTCAATCTCCTGGTCTCGCAGGGCGCGCGGCGCCAAAACATCTGGGTCGTCGACATCGAAGGCCTCGTCTACGAAGGCCGCCCGGTGCTGATGGACCGCTGGAAGAGCATCTACGCCCAGAAGACCGACAAGCGGAAGCTCGCCGACGTCATCGACGGCGCCGATATCTTTCTCGGCCTGTCCGCCCCCGGCGTGCTCAAGCCGGAGATGGTGGCCCGGATGGCGCCGCGGCCCCTGATCATGGCGCTCGCCAACCCGACCCCGGAGATCATGCCGGACGAGGCCCTCGAGGCGCGTCCGGACGCCTTGATCTGCACCGGACGCTCGGACTTCCCCAACCAGGTGAACAACGTCCTGTGCTTTCCCTATATCTTCCGCGGCGCGCTCGATGTCGGCGCCACCGAGATCAACGAGGCCATGAAGATCGCGGCGGTCGACGCCATCGCGGCGCTCGCCCGCGAGGCGCCCTCGGAGGTGGCGGCGCGCGCCTATGGCGGCGAGGCGCCGACCTTCGGGCCCGGCTCGTTGATCCCCAATCCGTTCGATCCCCGGCTGATCCTGCGGATCGCGCCGGCGCTGGCCGAGGCCGCCATGGCCTCCGGCGTCGCGACCCGGCCGATCGCCGACATCGAGGCCTATCGCGAGCGGCTCAACGAATTCGTGTTCCGATCCGGCTTCATCATGAAGCCGCTGTTCGCCCAGGCGAAGACCGCCCCCCAGCGCGTCGTCTATGCCGAAGGCGAGGACGAGCGGGTACTGCGGGCGACCCAGGTCGTGGCCGAGGAAGGCCTCGCCTTGCCGGTCCTGATCGGGCGTCCCGCGGTGATCGAAACGCGGCTCCAGCGCTTCGGGCTCTCGATCCGGCCGGGGCGCGATTTCACCCTCATCAACCCGCAGGAAGATCCGCGCTATCGCAAATATGTCGACCTCTACATCGAGGCGGCGGGCCGCCGGGGCGTCACCCCCGATGCCGCCCGCACCGTGATCCGCACCAATTCGACGGTCATCGCCGCCGCCATGGTGCGCGCCGGCGATGCCGATGCGGCCATCTGCGGCGTCGAAGGCGGCTTCATGGGCCATTTGCGCCACATCCGCGACCTCATCGGCACCGCGCCGGGGGTCGACGATTTCGCCGCGCTGTCGCTCCTGATCACCGCCAAGGGCCATATCTTCCTCGCCGACACCCAGGTGCGTCCCGACCCCTCTGCCGAGGAGATCGCCGAGGTGGTGGTGCTCGCCGCCGCCCATATCCGCCGCTTCGGGATCGAGCCCAGGATCGCGCTCGTCTCCCATTCGGATTTCGGCAGCTACGACACCGCGACGGCCCGCAAGATGCGGGCTGCGACCGCGATCCTGTGGCAGCGCAAGGTCGACTTCGAGGTCGACGGCGAGATGCACGCCGACACCGCGCTCGACCCGGTGCAGCGCGAACGGGTCTATCCGCATTCCCGCCTGGAGGGCGCGGCGAATGCGCTGATCATGCCCACGCTCGACGCCGCCAACATCGCCTATGAATCGCTCAAGGTGATGGCCGACGCGCTCGCGGTGGGGCCGATCCTGATCGGCACGGCAAGGCCGGTCCACATCCTCACGCCGTCGGTCACCGCCCGCGGCATCGTCAACATGACCGCCGTCGCGGTGGTGGAAGCGCAGGCCTGCAGGGCCGGCCGGACGTAAGGGACGGTGCCTCTGCTCCCTCGCCCGCTTGCGGGGAGAGGTGAGCCGAGAGGTGGCGCAAGCGTCATCGTACTATCTACGCCGCCGCTTGCCGGGCGGTTCCGGCGGCAGCAGACCCATGCGGACCTGCACCTCGGGTGGCACCCCGTAGTCCCGCATGACGGCGCGGCTGTCGCGCAGGCCACAGGCCTCGCGCTGGACCACGAACAGCCACAAGGCGTAGCCGGCTTCCGCCACCAGCGCGGCGCGGAGCGTCCGGTCGGGGTCCGACGGAGGAGCGGCGAGCGGGGCGTCGAAGTCGCGCAGCGCCTGCAGCGCGGCCTCCAGCGCGCGGCCGAGGCGCCCGAGGGCGGAGGCCTGTTCCTGAACGATCTCGGTGTCGATCAGGTCGAGGGGGCTGGCGGTGCGATCGGGCGGCTTGCGTTGCATCGGGTCAGGCGGGTTGTCGTCGCTTGAATAGCGCCTTGGGGGAGAGGGGCGCAATAAGGCAGCCTGCGCTCTCAGGTTCGGCGATCCAAACCTTGACGGGTCATTCCGGGGCGCCGCGCCAGCGGGGAACCCGCAAACCAGACGGCCTCGCCGCTTGCGCCGCAGCCTGGATTCCGGGTTCGCGCGAAAACGCGCGCCCCGGAATGACGGCTCTGCCGTGAAGCATGGTTGCGGCGGCAAAAGTGCGTCTGCTATAGCCTGGAGCGAGGCCGCCGTCGCATCCGGCCGCCCCCTGGAGCCGCAATGTCCGTCGATAACGCCACCGTCCGGCGCATCGCCCGTCTCGCCCGCATCGCCGTCGCGGACGACGAGGTCGAGCATCTCGAGGGCGAGCTGAACGCAATGCTGGCCTTCGTCGAGCAGCTTTCGCAGGTCGATATCGCCGGGGTCGAGCCGATGACGTCGGTGATGCCCATGCAAATGCGCCAGCGCGCCGACACGGTGACCGACGGCGGCATCGCCGCCGATATCCTCAAGAACGCGCCGGCGCGGCAGGACGATTTCTTCATGGTTCCCAAGGTGGTGGAGTGATGTGCGAAGAATGCGAAGAGTTCCCGCCGCAGTTCGTCGCCTATTTCAACAAGGCGGGCGGCAAGCTGTGGCGCCCGGCGCAGAAGGTCGCCGCCAATTCCTGGGCGATCGACATCCGTCCGGTGGCGCCGGTCGCCGTCACCACGCAGCCGTTCGTCTGCGACGAGCCGGCCACGGCGCCGAAGGCTTCCTGATGTGCATGGCCTGCGAGATGGAAGCGATGTGGTTCTCTGCGATGGAGGAGCGGGCGCGCGCCGTAGAGGTCGAGGGCGATGCCCTTCTCCCTCCCCTTGAAAAGGGGAGGGTCGGGGAGGGGATCGCGGGCGGCACGGGCGGCGTCCATGGAGAGTCCGCGGCCCCTCACCCCAACCGTGCCCCTGAAGAAGGGGGACGGGGTGCGCGTGCGCCGCGCTTCACCTGCGATGAGACGCCGGCCGAATGAGCGAGCTCACTTCGCTGACCCTTGCGGAGTCACTCCTGGGCCTGCGCAAACGCGAGTTCACGGCGGCGGAACTCACCGAGGCCCACATCGCCGCGGTGAGCCGCGCGCGCGCGCTCAACGCCTACGTGCTGGAGACGCCGGAGCGCGCGCGCGAGATGGCGGCGCGCGCCGATGCGGCGCTGGGGAAAGGCGAGGGCGGTCCGCTCGTCGGCATCCCGCTCGGCGTCAAGGACATGTTCTGCACCGCCGATGTGCGCACCACCGCCTGCTCGCGCATCCTGGAGAACTTCGTCCCGACCTATGAGTCCACCGTCGGCGCAAATCTGTGGCGCGACGGCGCCGTCATGCTGGGCAAGCTCAACAATGACGAGTTCGCCATGGGCTCGTCCAACGAGACCTCCTGTTTCGGCCCGGTTACTTCGCCGTGGCGGCGCAAGGGCTCGGACGCGAAGCTGGTGCCGGGCGGCTCGTCCGGCGGGTCGGCGGCGGCGGTCGCGGCGCGGCTGTGCGCCGGCGCGGTCGGCACCGACACCGGCGGCTCGATCCGCCAGCCCGCATCCTTCTCCGGCATCGTCGGCATCAAGCCGACCTATGGCCGCTGCTCGCGCTGGGGCATCATCGCCTACGCGTCGTCGCTCGACCAGGCCGGGCCGTTCGCGCGCACGGTGCGCGATTGCGCCATCCTGCTGCGCTCGATGGCGGGATTCGACCCCAAGGACACCACCTCGGTGGACACGCCGGTGCCGGACTACGAGGCGGCGCTCGCACGCTCGGTCGAGGGCATGAAGATCGGCATCCCCCGGGAATACCGGGTCGACGGCATGTCCGATGAAATCGAGGCGCTGTGGCGCCGCGGCGCCGATTGGCTCGAGGCGGCGGGCGCCGAGATGGTCGAGGTGTCCCTGCCGCACACCAAATATGCGCTGGCGGCCTATTACATCGTAGCGCCGGCGGAAGCCTCGTCCAATCTCGCCCGCTATGACGGCGTGCGCTACGGCCTGCGCGCGCCCGGCCGCGACATCATCGACATGTACGAGCAGACCCGCGCCGCCGGCTTCGGCGCGGAAGTCCGCCGCCGCATCATGATCGGCACCTATGTGCTCTCGGCCGGCTATTACGACGCCTATTACCTGCAGGCGCAGAAGGTGCGCAGCCTGATCAAGCGCGACTTCGAGGATTGCTTCAACGCCGGGATCGACGCCATCCTGACGCCGACCACGCCGTGCGCGGCCTTCGCGGTCGGCGAAAAGGGCGGCGGCGACCCCATCGAGATGTATCTCAACGACGTCTTCACCGTCACCGTGAACATGGCGGGCCTGCCCGGCATCTCGATCCCCGGCGGGCTCGATGCCAGGGGCTTGCCGCTCGGCCTGCAACTGATCGGACGGCCGTTCGGCGAGGAGACCTTGTTCGCGCTGGGCGAAGTGATCGAGCAGGCGGCCGGCCGGTTCTCGCCGCAGCCATGGTGGTGATACGGTTCGGGTAGCGGCTCTTGACGGACATTGCGGTCCGCGCAATGCCTTCGGCGGCAACCCGGACTGATGATGAACGCACCGGCCAAGACCTCGAAGCTGATCAAGGGCGCCACCGGCGACTGGGAAGTCGTCATCGGCATGGAGATCCATGCCCAGGTGAATTCGCAGGCCAAGCTGTTTTCCGGCGCCGCCACCGGCTTCGGCGCCGCGCCCAATTCGCAGGTGTCGCTGGTCGACGCGGCGATGCCGGGCATGCTGCCGGTGATCAATGCGGAATGCATCGCCCAGGCGGTCCGCACCGGTCTCGGGCTCAAGGCCAAGATCAACCTGCGCTCGGTGTTCGACCGCAAGAATTATTTCTACCCCGACCTGCCCCAGGGCTACCAGATCAGCCAGTACAAGTCGCCGGTGGTGGGCGAGGGCGAAGTCGTCGTCGACATGCCCGACGGCGCCATCCGGGTCGGCATCGAGCGCCTTCACCTCGAGCAGGACGCCGGCAAGCTCCTGCACGACCAGCACCCCGCCATGTCGCTGGTCGACCTCAACCGCTCCGGCGTCGCGCTGATGGAGATCGTGTCGAAGCCCGATCTGCGCTCCGCCGAGCAGGCAATGGCCTTCCTCGCCACGCTGCGCACCATCCTGCGCTATCTCGGCACCTGCGACGGCGACATGGAGAAGGGAAACCTGCGCGCCGACGTCAATGTGTCGGTTCGCCGGCCAGGCGCCGAACTCGGCACGCGCTGCGAGATCAAGAACGTCAATTCCTATCGCTACATCCAACAGGCGATCGCCTTCGAGGCGCGGCGGCAGGTGGAGATCCTGGAGGAGGGCGGCGCCATACGCCAGGAGACGCGGCTGTTCGATCCGCACCTGGCGGAGACACGCTCCATGCGCTCCAAGGAGGAGGCGCACGACTATCGCTATTTCCCCGACCCCGACCTGGCGCCACTGGTGCTTGACCCGGCATGGGTCGCGGACATCAAGGCCACTTTGCCGGAGCTGCCTGACGCCAAGCGCGCGCGGCTGCAGGCGCAGTACGGCCTGTCGCGCTACGATGCCGGGGTGCTCGTGATCGAGGCCGGCCGCGCCGACTATTTCGAGCGCGCGGCCGCCGGGCGAGACGCCAAGCTGGTGGCGAACTG
>Ga0302324_100003752_pt1 | contig 34209 bp, 34 predicted proteins | sample Palsa_T0_1_FD_201949 | JGI IMG/M metagenome (GOLD analysis project Ga0302324, IMG submission 201949) | Peat permafrost microbial communities from Stordalen Mire near Abisko, Sweden - Palsa_T0_1 | ecosystem: Environmental > Terrestrial > Soil > Palsa > Peat permafrost | place: Sweden: Abisko...
GATGGCCCATTCCGATCAGCGACATCCACACTGGCAGGGACTACATTCCCGTTCTCGAACTGGAGCGATGAGAAAACCAGGATTCGGCGGGCAAGGAGTGTTAACGACTCCATTCCGGCCTCCTTTAGCGAGCCTAGTCGTCGGAGCGTTTGCGCCGGCTTTTTGACTCTTGCGGAGCCGGCGTCGCATACGTCACCGTCGAAGGCCAGAGGAGACGCCACGGCTGCCTCTTGATCGTGTGGGTGAACTCGGCGGCGTTTGCCGCTATTTGATCGACGTCCGGGCTGACGCGAATAAGCAGGTGATCCAGACGCTCGCTCAGCTTATCGATGTTTGCGGAGGATTTCTGCAAATTATTGAGTGTGATTTTGATCCGGTCATTCTTGACGAGGTCGTCGGTGATCTTGTCCAGGTTTTGAAGCGAAACGTTCAAGCTTTCGATCGAATGGTTCAACGGGCTTCCGTTCTTAGACATTTGGACGAGGTTCTCCCCGAAAACGCGGAAGCTGGCCACGGCCCTGTCCACGTTCGAACCGGGCGCCGTAAGGTTTTTCAGGTTCACGGATGTTTCGCGCAATGACTGCATGGTCTTCGTGGCTTCCTGGGCCACGGGGATGATCTCCTGCTTGAGGAGGCCCACGGCGTCGGAGATGGATTCCGCGAAACTCTTCGCCCGTTCGCCGATGAAGTAGGAGCCGTTTGGCGCAAGTCCGCTGGCTTCCACGCCGGAAGTGAAATCGATCACCACGTCGCCGAGCAGACTGCTTTGCTCCATCCTGACCGTCACCTTGCGGAAGATTTCCGCCGTCCCCGCCACCTGTATCCGGACGAGGGTTTCATCCTGCTTGAAATTCGCGGGCCGCCGCGCGATTGGCACGGGGGAGATGAGCTTGGTGACCTCCCCGATCTTGCGGCCGGCGAGCAGCACCGGGCCGCCCGGCTTGATCCCGCCCGCGTCATCGAAAAAGATGTAGTACGTATTGAGCGGACTGAAAACGCCGGGCGCGCCGAGGAGCAGGAGGACGAACGTCAGGATGCCCGCGGTGACGATCACGAGCAGGCCGGTGCGGACTTCCTGTCTGAAGACCTTCATTTCTTTTGACCCCCGTGGTTTTTCCCTTCGAGAATGGGGCCCTTCGTGCTGCCCGAAACGAATTGCGAAACCACCGGGTTCTTCGAGTTCCGGAAAGCGGCGGGAGCGCTGTCTTCGATGATATTACCCTGGTAAAGCATGGCCATGCGCGTGGCAATCTTAAACGCACTCTCCATTTCATGCGTCACAATAATGGAGGTGGCGTCCGTTTTTTCCGTCAGGCTGATGATGAGTTCGTCGATCACGGAGCTGATGACCGGGTCAAGGCCCGCCGACGGCTCATCGAAAAGGATCAACTCCGGATGCATCACAAGCGCCCGCGCAAGGCCGATCCGCTTCCGCATGCCGCCGCTCAATTCCGAGGGCATCATCAATTTGGTGTCCTGCATGTCAACCATCGCCAGCTTCTCGTCGATTATCTTTTCGATCTCCTCCTCCCCCTTGACGGTCAACTCCTCCAGCGGAAGCGCCAGGTTGTCGCGCACCGACAAGGAGCTGATGAGCGCGGAATACTGGTAAACCATGCCGATCTTTTGCCGCATGCGGTTGAGGTGAGGCCGGCGCATCTTCGTCACTTCCCTACCTTTGAAGCGGACCGAACCGCTGTTCGGCGAAAGGATGCCCACAATGAGCCGGAGCAGCGTGCTCTTCCCGCTGCCGCTCTGCCCCAGCACGACGAGCCGCTCCCGGGGTTTCACGGCAATGTTCAGGTCTTTCAGGATCGATTTGTCCCCAAAGGCAAGAGCCACCCCTTTCATCTCTACGATATGTTCTTCCATTCAAAAAGAGTGCTGCGCGGCTCGAACCATATGCCGGTTTTACGGGTAAATCGCCACGAGGACAATATTGCACAACGTATCGCAGATGATGACCGTGGTAATCGCAATCACGACGCTCGAGGTCGTCGAGTCCCCCACCCCGGCCGCTCCGCCCTCGACCGACAGTCCCTTGTAACACGAGACGACTCCGACGATCAGGCCGAAAAGAAAGCTCTTCACCGTTCCGGCGATGATATCGCGCGACTCGATGCTCGTGTGGACGAGGTCGCCGAAGTACAGCAACGGAATAGCCAATTGCCATTTGCAGATAAGGGCCGCTCCGAGATCGGCCATCACATTCGAGATCACGACCAGGCAGGGCATCAACAGGAAGACGGCGAGCACGCGAGGCGCGACGAGGAACCGCAGCGGTCCGATCCCCATCGCCTCGATCGCCTCGACTTCTTCGGAGACGGTCATCGTCCCCAGCTCGGCGGTGAACGCCGCGCCGATTCGCGCGGCGACCATGATGCCCGTGATGAGCGGACCGAGTTCACGGGAAAACCCGATTGCGACAAGGCCGGGCACGAGCCGCTCCGTCCCGTAGGGCCGCAACTGGTAGCCGGTGAGGAGCGACATCGTCAGCCCGAGGAAAAAGGAGACCAGGGCGACGAGGGGCACCGAGCCGACGCCCGCGCGGTCGGTCTGCTCGAAAAAGATGGCCACCCGGAAGGGAGGCCGCCCGCGGAACATATTGTCGCCCATCTCGTGGGCCATATCGATCATCAGCCACACGATGCTGCTCAGGTGTTGAAGAAACCGTCTTGCTGTCGGCGTCTGGCCTTCCATGCGCCCAATATAGGCATGAAGCGGAAAGGGCAAAGCCGGAATTTTCCCCGCGTGTGGGGGCGGCGGTGCCAGCCGCCCAGGCGCCTGGCACAAGCGCCTCTGCCACGGCGCGCTCAGGCGCCACCGCCGCGGAATCTCCGAACCAGCGCCACCACGACTCCCTGGACGATCAACTCCCGCGCTGGAATCAGATCCGGATAAGCCGGATTCTCCGCTTTCAAAAACGGCCGCGTTCCCTTGAGCAGGTAGCGTTTCAACGTCGTCTCCCCGTCGATGAGCGCGGCGACCACGTCCTTGTTTCGAGGCTCGCGGATTTCCAGGATAACGATGTCTCCGTCGAAGATATGAGCGCCCGTCATGGAATCGCCCCGCACGCGCAGGGCGAAGGCTTTCCCGCTCGGCGCGATCCCCGTGGCCGAGGCCGTGAGAGAGAGGAAACCCTCCTCCCGCTGTTCGGCCAGAGCCGCCATCCCGGCGGCGATCCGCCCATAGATCGGCACATCGACTATCCGCTCCCGCATGAGCGCCGAGCAGAGCGCCACGCCGCGCGCCTTGCCGGCCAGACGCCGGATCCTTCCCTTGCTTTCCAATGCCCGCAAATGGTTTACCGCCGCCGTCTGGCTCGCGAACCCAAAGTGCTGCTGGATTTCCCGCGTGGACGGCATGATGCCCGTGCGGGCGGAGTGATCCTCCAGAAATTCAAGGACCGCTTGCTGGCGTGGCGTCGGCGTGAGCACTGTTCCCATGAACATATTCGCAGCGCCCATCCTGGCAAATGGAAAAGCAGGCAGCCCGCCCAAACTTCCCAACCTCGTCTAGTCAGATGTCCTCGCCTCTCAAACCTTGGCGACGTCCGCGGCAAAATTGGGATTTAGCGGGTTTGCAATGACGCGCCGCTCGGAAGGGATAACGACCAAATCCAGGTCCTCCATTGGCACCGCTCCCAAAAGCACCTCGTCGCCCAACACAACCGCACCGACGTAACACTCGCGGTTGCCGAAGCGAACGTGAACCGGCCCCACGTAAGGGCAGAGCTGCCGCTTGCCGTCGGCAGTGGTAATCTCCTTCTTGGAAGTCTCCTTGAGTTGAAGCTGGTTGGCAATGTGATCTGGGATGCAAAGGAAAAGCGCCCCGGAATCTACGAGAGCTTCCACTTCGATTGGCTCAAATGAATCCACGCGCGGATTGTCGAGCAGGAGTTTTGTGGATGCGAGGCCCATGTGGGAAGGAAGGCGACTTTAGGAGAAATTGCAAGCGCCACGAAGAACCCCATTTTTTTCTTGTTCCTGATCTTTCTCCGGTGTGACATTCCGAGCCATGAATGTCCTCATCCTCGCGGCGGGCTACGCGACCCGCCTCTATCCCCTCACGCTGACCAGGGCGAAGCCTCTTCTCGAAGTTGCGGGCAAACCGATGATCGAATGGGTGCTCGATAATCTGGCTCCCGTTCCCGGCATCGAGACGGTCTATGTCGTCACCAACAATAAGTTCGCCGCGGATTTCCAGGCATGGGCGGATGAATATGTGTGCCGCCAGCCGAAGCTTTCCTTCAAGATAGTCAACGACGGCTCGACGAGCGACGCGGATAAACTCGGCGCCATCGGCGATATCGACTATGTCCTCAGGCGGGAGAATCTGGTCGGATCCGACCTCATCGTCGTCGCGGGCGACAATCTTTTCAGCGAATCGCTGGAGGGTTTTGCGGCCTTCGCGAAAAACCATCTCGCCACGCTCGCCACGTACGACGTGGGCGACCTCGAAGCGATCAAGAAGTACAACAGCATCTCCATCGACGAGTCCGGCCGCATCGTTCACTTCGAGGAGAAGCCGGCCAACCCTGTCAATACGGTCACGGGCATCGCCCTCTACTATTACGCCGGGGAAACGGTGCGGCTGTTCGCCGAATACATTGCCGCCGGAAACAATCCCGATCAGCCGGGGCGCTTCATCCAGTGGCTCTACCCGCGTTTGCCGGTGCAGACATTCCTCGTCGAGGGGACATGGTATGACATCGGCAGCAAGGAGACGCTCGAGGAGGCCGGCAGGATTTTCGCGCAGTTCGTCAAATAGCCCGCCGGGCAAGCCTGGCGGTTAAGCCGAAACTCTTGCTTGATCGGTGAAAATAACCGTCGTAAGCTTTTGCCGTGAAGGAGACACGAATCCTCCAGGGAAAGATCATCCAGCATAGCGAGGGGTTGGGCGTTCCTTCGCCCGAGCTCGTCCGGAAGCGGGCGCTCGAACTCGCCCGCATCAATGGCCGGACTGAGGTTACGGAGGACGATTGGAAGCAGGCGAAACGTGAACTCCACGGCGGCCACCCCCTCGAAATGGATGACGGCGAGGAAAGGGCTCCCTTCGTCTCGGAACGCGACATGGTCGCCGCGTCCTCCGGACGCCAGAGCGAGAGAATGGGGTTTGAGGATTCCGACAACGTGGTCGAGGAACTGGTCGCCGAAGGAATGGATGAGGCTGTGCACGAGCGGATGCTGGAAGCTTCCAAGTCGCTCGACGAAGACCTCATCGACGGTTTGTAACTCGTGTCCTAGAGAGTGCTGTTGATCGCCCGCAACCGCGCGATCCGCTTTCCCAGGCGGCCGCTCGTCATGGGAATCGTCAACCTTGGCGCCGATTCCTTTTCCGGCGACGCCATTACCGACCCGCGCCGGGCTGTCGCTCGCGCGAAGGAGATGATCGCCGAGGGCGCGGATATCATCGACGTCGGAGCGGAGAGCGCCCGCACGAATCGCCCCGCCATCGGCGAGGGGGAAGAGATGGATCGCCTGGCCCCGTTCATCGAAGAGTTTTCCTCCGTTGCCGATGCCGCGCCCGCCGATCCGGCCCAGGTATTCCCTCCCTGGCTCTCCATCAATACGTGGCGTCCGTCTGTCGCCAGCGGCGCGCTGGCTTTGGGCGGCGAGATCCTCAACGACATCGGCGGGCTGCCCACGGATGAAAACGCCAGGCTCTGCGCCCAAACCGGCGCGGCGTTGCTCATCATGCACAGTGTCGGCGAGCCGAAGATACCGCATACCCACGTCGGCTATGACGACATCATGGAAACCCTGGATCGATTCTTCACGGAAAAACTTGCCGCCGCCCTGCGGGCCGGATTGCCAGCCGAGGCGGTCATTCTCGATCCAGGCCTCGACTTCGCCAAACAGCGCGAGGCGAATCTCACGATCCTGCGAAAACTGGCTCTCCTCCAAAAGTTTGACCGCCCCCTCCTTTTGCCCGTCTCGCGAAAGACCGTCATCGGCGACGTGCTCGGCATCCCCAAACCGGAAGAACGCGACGCCGGGACGATCGCCTGCCTCGTCAGCGGATTGGCGCGGGGCGCTGCGATCTTCCGCGTGCACAACGTTCGGGCCGCCGCCCAGGCGATCCGGCTCATCGCCGCGATCGAGGGGAACTCCTAAAGCCTTCCCGTCAGCCGCATCGGGATGCCACGCGCCGCGAGATAGCGCTTCACATCGCCGACGGTGTGCTGTCCAAAGTGAAAGATGCTTGCCGCCAGCACGGCATCCGCCTTTCCTTCCAGCAACACGGCCGCCATGTGCGCCAGCGTTCCCGCGCCGCCGCTCGCGATGAGCGGAATGCCCACCGCCTCGCTCACGGCGGCATTCAGCCGGAGATCGTATCCTCCCTGGGTGCCATCGGCGTCCATGCTCGTCAGAAGGATTTCTCCCGCGCCGCGGGCCTCGGCCTCCCGAGCCCACGCCACGGCGTCGAGTTCCGTCGCCTGGCGTCCGCCGTGCGTAAAGACCGTCCAGCCCCCCTTTTCGTTGCGTTTGGCGTCGATGGCGACGACCACGCATTGCGACCCGAAAGCCACCTTCGCTTCCGTGATGAGTTCCGGATGCCGGATGGCCGCCGTGTTGACGCTCACCTTGTCCGCGCCCGCGTTCAGCATCGTCCGGATGTCTCTCACCGTGCGGATGCCGCCGCCCACGGTCAGCGGCATGAAACACTGCTCCGCCGTCCGTTCCACCACATCGACCATCGTCGCCCGGTTATCCGAGGAGGCGGTTATGTCGAGGAACACCAGCTCGTCGGCCCCTTGTTCGTTGTAGGCCATCGCGCACTCCACCGGGTCGCCCGCATCCCGCAGGTCGAGAAACCGGGTGCCTTTGACCACGCGGCCGCCGGTCACGTCAAGGCAGGGAATGATGCGTTTGGTCAGCATGAGGCGGATTTTTGGTTCCTATTTGTAGCATTTCTTTAGAGAAGAGCAAAAACTGGTAAAACGGGAATCGAAATGTGAAGATTTGTGTTGCATCCCCTTTCAGCAACCCCTAATCTCACCCCGTTTTGCACAGATAATAAATTATAAACAGGGTAAATATTTATGGGAACATCCGATTCACAGGCTGGAGATCAAGACGGCTCCGTCGCAACCAAACAAAACACATCCTTTCAAGTTTCAAAGGAGCCCGTCGTGCGGGCGCAAACCGAAGGCGACGTTCATAAGTACGAAGCGACTCGGGAAAGCGAGGGGAGGCCGCATTTCGAGCAACTCGGCGAATTGCCCCAGGGCTACGGTCAGAGGACGCTTTATCTGATTGCCCGCGATCCGCATTGGCTCTTCACGTATTGGGAAGTGAACTGGTCGGAATTTCCCGCCTCGTCGAAGTTCTCCTTGAAAGTGGTTGGCGGGGGCGAGGAAAGGCTCATCGAAATCAATCCGGAAGCAAAAAACTGGTATATACCCGTCGATAAATCCGGCGTCACCTTCACCGCCGAACTCGGCTACTTCAACGCAGCCGGCGCGTGGGAGACGATCGTCCGTTCCAATGACGCTGCCACGCCTACGGATGCGCTGTCCGAGACGGCCGCGTATGATTTCGCAACTGTCCCCTTTCATCTCACTTTCCAGCGTCTCGTGGACATGGTCAAAACCACCATGGCTACCGGCGAGAGCCTCATCCACGCGCTCTCCCGCCTGCAAGGCGAAGGCCGCCGCCTCTCCTTTGCCCCCGGGACGGTTCCCAACTGGACGGACGAACAGAAGAACGTGCTCACCGCGCTCGTGGGCGAGGAACTGGTCAGCAAGATCGCCATGGGTTCCGGCGAAATCGACCAGTTGCTGCGCAAGCAGCTCGAGGAAAAGTTGAACACCGAAAGCGCAAGCTTCCTCTCCGAAAAGGGGCGGCTTGCCGAACTCCTGCTTTCCGCCGAGAGCAGTTGGGGTCCCGCTGAAAGCAGCTTGTTCAGCGCGGTCGGCGCCAGTTGGAGCGCGCAGCCCTTCTCCCAGCAGGGCGAACGCCAGTTCTTCCTGCACGTCAACGCCGAGGTCATCTTCTACGGCGGCACACATCCGGACGCAACCGTATGGATCGATGGAAAACAGATCCAGTTGAAGCCGGACGGCACTTTCCGCCACCACTTCATTTTCCCGGACGCCGGCCACGAGATCCCGATTGTCGCCCTCTCTCCCGACGGTCTGGAGGAGCGCTCCGCGACTCTCTCCCTCAAGCGGGGAACCGAGCGAAAGGGCGAAGTGGGCGCCACCGGCCAGCCGCAGCACCTGGGAACCCCGATGGGGAAAAAGAGCTGACGAGCTTTGCCCAAGGCAAATCGAGCCAGAAAGGATCGATTGGCCGAGGCGTTTCTGCGCTCTCTGGAGGTCGAGCGGAATGCGTCACTGCGGACCGTGACCGCTTACAGAGGCGCTCTCGACACCTTCAAGATGCGGCCCGGAATGCCCGAGTGGCTCGATTGCTCCCCCGTCCATTTCCGCGAATTTCTCTTTGCCTGCATGAAGGAAGGGAAAGCGCGGACTTACATCCGGCTCCTCTTTTCCGCGCTTCGCGCCTTCTATCGCTTTCTCGTCGAGCGGCACGGCTTGCAGGTCAACCCCCTGCTCGAAGTGCAATTGCCCAAGACCGAGAAGAAGCTCCCTCTCCTGCTCACCATCAAGCAGATGGAGGAACTGCTCTCCGCGCCGGGTAAAATCGAGCGCCAGAAGCAAGCCCCGGCATGGATCGCGGCGCGGGACGCAGCCATCATGGAACTCTTTTACAGCAGCGGCCTGCGGCTCCACGAACTGGTCGGCCTGAACGTCGCGGATATCGATCCGTATTCGGAGAGCGTCCGCATCCTGGGCAAAGGCCGCAAGGAACGCGTTTGCCCTGTCGGCGCGCCCGCGCTCGAGGCGATCCAGGCCTACCGGCAACAGGCGGACGTGCGCACCGGCCCGCTTTTCATCAGCAAACTGCGGCGGCGCATGGGAGCGCGTTCCGTCTGGCTGCTGCTCAAAAAGTATTTGCCCCACACATCGATTCCGATTGCGTTGAGCCCCCACAAACTCCGGCACAGCTTTGCCACGCATTTGCTCGATAACGGAGCCGACCTCCGCAGCGTCCAATCCCTGCTCGGCCACGCGAGCCTCTCGACAACCCAGATTTACACCCACGTAACGACCGAACGTCTAAAGAAAGCTTACAACGAGGCCCATCCGCGAGCCTGATTGAGCCCGGCGGCAAGCGAATCTTCGGTGGCGTGTTTTGCGCATCATGGCTCGTTTTGTTCAAGAGTTTCGCCCTTGAGAAACCCCTGTTTCCCCCGTCCGCCAAGTGAAACCGAAACTGGCGAAGTACGGCATAACAAATGCTAATTTGCGGCGGCGTGACCTGCGCCGACGTGCCGACCCATCCTCACACAACTCTTTTTTTTCGCGATTTGCCAAAAGTTTCCGGCGCGGCCGCAGGCTAGATTTAAATGCCGGGCTCAGTCGTTTTTGGTTTCGACGGCTGGGCCCGGTGAAGTTTCTCTCTATGAAAAAAATTGAAGCGATCATCAAGCCCTTCAAGCTCGAGGAAGTTAAGGATGCCCTTGCCGACCTGGGCATCGAAGGAATGACCGTGAGTGAGGTCAAGGGGTTCGGACGCCAAAAGGGGCATACCGAGATATACAGGGGGAGCGAGTACACCGTCGATTTCCTGCCGAAGATAAAGGTGGAGGTGGTCCTCGCCGATTCCCTGGTTGAAAGCGCTTCAGCGGCCATTGTCAAAGCGGCGAGAACCGGAAAAATCGGGGATGGCAAAGTCTTCGTGGCCCCCATCGAGGAAGTCGTCCGAATCCGAACGGAAGAAACCGGCGACAAGGCCGTTTAAGGCGCGGCCCGTTCAGGGCGCAAGAGTTTTCCGCCGCATCCCCGGCGTGCTCCCAAATTTTTCGAGGGAACCATCTGAATTATGATTGCGTCCGCCATCGGGGTCGGCTACAAAGCCTTTTCTATGCCAGTAACAAAAATGACCAAGACCCAACTCCAAAACGAACTCGCCAACATCACCAAGACCACGAAGAAGATCGCCACCCACTTTCTGGATGTGCTGACCACGATTGCTTACCGGGAGACCAAGAAAAAGGGCGAATTCGTCCTTCCCGGCTTTGGCAAGCTGGTCAAGCAAAAGCGCAAGGCTCGCAAGGGACGCAACCCCGCGACCGGCCAGGCGATCAAAATTCCGGCGAAAACCGTCGTGAAATTTCGCGTTGGCAAGGCAGCGAAGGATGCGGTTCTGGGCGCCAAATAGTCCCCCAACGTTCGCGGCGGTTGCCGCCAATGCGGGCGCTCGAAGATTTATCTTGCGCTCTGTTCAAACAATGTCATACTGGTCGTTGTATTGGATGACTCTGTTTTTGTTCGTTGCGTGGTAGATCGTCAGTTGGGGTTTCTCAATGGTGATTTGAAACCCGGTTCTCGGGAACAGCTCTGTAGCTGACAGTCTTTCTCCAGTTAAAATCACTATGAAACTATACGTTGGAAATTTATCCTTCGACACTACTGAAAACGATATCCAGGATGCCTTTGAAAAACACGGCAAAGTGGGTGAGGTCGCCTTGATGATGGACCGCATGACGGGCCGCTCGCGCGGCTTTGCATTCGTGACCATGCCCAATCCGGCCGAAGGCGCCGCGGCGGTTGCCGCCCTCCACGGCAAAGACTTTGGCGGACGCGCCCTTACCGTTAACGAAGCGCGTCCCCGCGAAGAGCGGCCACGTTATGCATCGTCTGACAGACGCTAATTAAGCCCTCTCAACTTTAACAGGGCCGGCGCTCCTCGGTGGAGCGCCGGCCTCCTTTTTCGGCGGAAGCGAGCCAGACTGGCGCTTGGCCGTAAATCTGCTAACATAAGACAAATCAGTAACAATAAATGGCCATAGAAAAGACAATCGACATTGAAGGGAAAATCGTCGCCGTTCTCGCGGGGACGATGTTCCGGGTCGAGCTTGATAATCAACACCAGGTGCTCGCTCACATTTCCGGAAAAATGAGGAAGCGATTCATTCGCCTTGCCAATGGCGATCGCGTCAAACTCGAGATGTCTCCGTACGACCTCGACAAGGCGCGCATCGTTTACCGTCTGCAATAGCCCGCCGGCGTTACTCGGTATGCGTGCATGAGCGCGTGGCTGGAAACGAGTTCAGGCGACACGATTCCCCTGCAGGGCAGTTGCTCCTTTGGCCGGCATCCTTCCAGCACCCTGGTTCTGACAGACAACCAGGTCTCTCGCCGGCATGCCCTGGTTCATACCCAGGGCCACGGTGAACATTGGCTGGTGGATCTCGGCAGCAGCAACGGCACCAAGCTCAACGGCCGCCGCGTCAGGCAACCCGTCGCCCTCAAGGACAAGGATCGTCTTGGGATAGGAAGCAGTCTCATCATTTTCCGCAAAAGCGGGTTGGAAGCCGGCGCCGGGTCATTTCCCGTGGAGACGACCTGCGGAATGACGATCCTGTCCTCCGCCACCACCGACCTCTGGCTGCTCGTTGCCGACATCGAGAAATTCACGACGCTCAGCCAAACCATGCCCGGCGACGAGTTGGCGAAGCTGGTCGGCAAATGGATTTTCACCTGCAAGGAAGTCGTCGAAAAGAGCTCCGGCGAAGTCAACCAATACCTGGGCGACGGTTTTCTGGCCTATTGGCCGTCATCGGAGACGCAGCCGGAAGCGATTGCCGGCACATTGGCGGAATTGAAACAAATCCAGGACTCAAGCCCGATAAAGTTCCGGTTGGCCGTCCACTACGGGGCAATCACCGTGGACAGCGCACTCTCGCCAGGTGAAGACTCGCTGATCGGCGCGAATGTGAATTTTGTTTTCCGCATTGAAAAGATCGCGGGCGGCCTGCAACAGTATTGCGTCCTCAGCGAAGCGGCTGCCGGGCATTTGGGGCAGTTCGGCACAGTCATGCCGCTCGGCGAGCACGCCCTTTCCGGATTCAGCGGCACCCACACGCTTTATTCGTATTAAAATATCATCTTACGGTCATGCCGGATGATCCAATAGAATCGGTTCATCCCTCCGCCGGCGATGATCCCACGCGCCGATCACCGACGCCGGAGGAGGACGCGATATTGGACACCGGAGCAACCGCGTTCCTTGCGAAGAAGCGCGCCGTGGTCATTGGCCGTTACAAGCTGCTCAAGGAACTCGGCAAGGGCGGCTTCGGCATCGTCTGGCAGGCGGAGCAAACCGAACCGATCCGGCGCGAAGTGGCGCTCAAGATCATCAAACCGGGCATGGACAGCCGCGAGATCATCGCGCGGTTCGAGGCGGAACGGCAGGCCCTCGCGCTGATGGATCACCCCAACATTGCCGCCGTGCTCGATGCCGGCACGACCGACGGCGGGCGGCCCTACTTTGTCATGGAGTTGGTGAAAGGGGCGCCGATCACCGAATACTGCGACGCGCACAAGCTCGGAATCCGCGAGCGGCTGGAGTTGTTCATCCCGGTGTGCCAGGCCGTGCAGCACGCGCACCAAAAGGCGATCCTGCATCGCGACCTCAAACCCTCGAACATCCTCGTGACCGAAGTGGACGGCAAACCGGCGCCGAAGGTGATCGACTTCGGCATCGCCAAGGCGCTCGGAACAACGCGGGAGGAGATGTTGCAGGCGAGCCTCGCGCTGACGCGCGAAGGCATGGTCGTGGGCACGCCCCAATACATGAGTCCCGAGCAAGCCGGTAGCGTGCCGGACGTGGATACGCGGAGCGATGTCTATACGCTCGGGGTGATCCTGCACGAACTGCTCACCGGCCAGACCCCGTTGAGCCGCGAGGAACTGCGGCAGGCCGCGTTTGATGAAATGCTGCGGCTGATCCGCGAAGGGGAGATCAAGCGGCCCAGCTCGCGGCTGGCGCCTATCACCGAAGCCGTGAATCTCCTGGCTCAGGAGCGGAACACCGAGCCGAAGAAACTGGGCCATGCGCTGCGCGGCGATCTCGACTGGATCTTGCTCAAGACGCTGGAGAAGGATCGCACCCGCCGCTACGAGACAGCCAATGCGTTCGCACAGGATTTGCGCAGCCACCTCCAGAATGAACCTGTGAGCGCAGGGCCGCCGAGCGCAGGTTACCGGCTGGGAAAGCTGGTGCGGCGCAACCGGTCGGCCTTCGCCGCGGCGGCTGCGATTTTGCTATTGCTCGCCGCGGGCATCACTATAAGCACATGGGAGGCCGTGCGAGCAACACACGCGGAGTCGCTGGCGAATACGCGCCTTCAGGAAGTCGCGGCGCAGAAGAAGCGCGCGGACGCAAAGCGGCAGGAGGCCGAAGATCAAAGAAGCAGGGCGGAACTTAGTGCGAAGGCCGAAGCCATCCAGCGTCATGTCGCTGAAGATGAGACAAGAAAGGCTGAGGCCGCCGCGGCTCAAGCTCGCGAGAATTTGAGCCAGTCCGATTTTCTTCAGGCGCTACGCTCGATTGACGAAGATAGAGACGACGATGCGTTGGCTCAATTGGCCCGGAGTCTTTCGCTAAACCCGAGCAACGACGCGGCCCTCTGCCGCCTCACGACGCTCTTAATCTATGATGGTTTTGCGCTCCCCATTTCGAGCATGAACCATGATGGCTCGGTTCTGTCTGCGGAGTTCAGCCCGGACGGAAAACGGATTGTAACCGCGTCGGAGGGCGGGGAGGCGCGGGTGTGGGATGCGCAAACCGGCCAGTCGCTGACCAAGCCGTTGCAGCATCCTGGCGCGGTTTACTCGGCGCGGTTCAGTCCGGACGGCAAACGGATTGTGACCGTGTCAGGAGATGAACCGCCATATGTCGGTAGTGGGTTTATTGACACCACCGTGCGGGTGTGGGATGCGCAAACCGGCAAGCCGCTGACCAAGCCGTTAAAGGCTGATGGCTCGGTTCTGTCTGCGCAGTTCAGCCCGGACGGCAAACGGATTGTGACCGGGTCGCGTGGCGGGGAGGCGCGGGTTTGGGATGCGCAAAGTGGAAAGCCGCTGACCAAACCGTTAAAGCAGGATGGCCTGTCGGCGGAGCAGGAGGGAAAGCTCTCGATAGAGTTTTCCTCGGCGCAGTTCAGCCCGGACGGAAAACGGATTGTGACCGCGGCGGATAACGAAGAGGCAGGGGTGTGGGATGCGCAAACCGGCAAGCCGCTGACCAAGCCGTTAAAGGATGAGGACAAGGTCACATCGGCGCAGGTCAGCCCGGACGGGAAACGGATTGTAACTGCGTCGGAGAACGGGGAGGCGCGCGTGTGGGATGCGCAAACCGGCCAGCCGCTGACCAAGCCGTTAAAAGATGAGGACAAGGTTACATCGGCGCAGTTCAGCCCGGACGGAAAACGGATTGTGACCGCGTCGGAGAACGGGGAGGCGCGCGTGTGGGATGCGCAAACCGGCCAGCCGCTGACCGATCCGATGCAGCATGATGACGCGGTTGTGTCGGCGCAGTTCAGCCCGGACGGGAATCGGATTGTGACCGTGTCGGGGAGCGAGATCGATCATGACAAGAAGGCGCGGGTTTGGGATGCGCAAAGCGGCCAGCCGCTGACCCAGGATTTGATGTATAATGGCGAGGTTTGGGAGGCGGAGTTCAGCCCGGACGGGAAACGGATTGTGACCGGGTCGGAGGAAGGGGAGGCGCGGGTGTGGGATGTGCAAAGCGGCCAGCCGCTGGCCGAGCCGTTAAAGCATGATGACAAGGTTTCCTCGGCGCAGTTCAGCCCGGACGGGAAACGGATTTTGACCTTGTCGGGTAACGCCGCGCAGGTTTGGGATGCGCAAAGCGGCCAGCCGCTGACCGAGGATTTGATGTATAATGGCGAGGTTTGGGAGGCGGAGTTCAGCCCGGACGGGAATCGGATTGTGACTGCGTCGGATGATAAGACCGCGCGGGTTTGGGATGCGCAAAGTGGAAAGCCGCTGACCAAGCCGATGAAGCATGATGAAGCAGTTTACTCGGCGCAGTTCGGCCCGGCCGGGAAATGGATTGTGACCCTGTCGGGGCAGGGGGAGGCGTGGGTGTGGGATGCGCAAACCGGCCAGCCGCTGACCAAGCTGTTAAAGGATCAGGACCAGGTTACATCGGCGGAGTTCAGCCCGGACGGGAAACGGATTGTGACCGCGTCGGGGCCGATGCACGTGCAGGGGCAGGAGGATTACGGGGAGGCGCGGGTTTGGGATGCGCAAAGCGGCCAGCCGCTGACCGGGCCCATGAGGCATGATGACGCAATTGGATATGCGCAGTTCAGCCCGGACGGGAAACGGATTTTGACCTTGTCGGGTAACGCCGCGCAGGTTTGGGATGCGCAAAGCGGCCAGCCGCTGACTGGGCCGATGAAGCAGGATGACAAGGATTCCTCGGCGCAGTTCAGCCCGGACGGGAAATCGATTTTAACCGTGTCGGATAACATCGCGCGGGTTTGGGATGCGCAAAGTGGAAAGCCGCTGACCGAGCCGATGCAGCATGATGAAGCAGTTAATTCGGCGCAGTTCAGCCGAGACGGGAATCGGATTGTGACCGTCTCAGGAGATACTGCCCGGGTTTGGGATGCGCAAACCGGCAAGCCGCTGACCGAGCCGTTAAAGCATGATGATGCGGTTAATTCCGCACAGTTCAGCCCGATGGGCAAATGGATTGTGACTGCGTCGGATGACAAGACCACGCTCTGGGACATCTCGCCTGGCGGTTCGGCTCCCGAATGGCTGCCGCGCCTGGCGGACGCCGTCGCCGGCCAGCACTTGAATGATCATGGCGCTTTTGAGCCGCTGAATGAGGATCCGATCCGCGCGCTCGAAGAAATCCGCGCGCAGTTGAACCGCGCTTCGGCCGATGACGACTGGACGGTTTTTGGCCGATGGTTTCTGGCCGACCGCTCCATGCGCACCATTTCGCCCTTTTCCAAAATCACCGTCCCCGAATACATTGAGAACCGGATCAAGGAAAACACACCCGAATCGCTGGCCGAAGCCGAGCGGCTCGCGATCGGAAACGCAGAGCTGTTGCAACAAATCGAGAAAGCACGCGCCGATTTGCCCAAGGCATCAAAGCCGGCTCAAGGCAATGCCCGCAGCGGCCCGGAGTGACGGGCCGAATGTTACTCGCGCTCGCGCCGCTTGATCATCTCCTCGACCAGGACAAGGTCTTCGTAAGGAGCCCCCCTGCGCTGGTATTTCCTGAAGAGAATTTCCCGCAACTCCCTGAGATCCTCGATCAACGGGACATCGTAGTACGTCCACGCGGGTTCGTCCCGCAGTTTGGACTGAAGGCGAAACGCGCCGCCAAACTTCACGGCGCGGATTTCCCGCTTTTGCCCTTCGGGGGTCATCTCCTTCCAGACGTGGGTGGACCGGCTCTTTGGGCTTCTTTGGGCCTCAGCCATGGGAGCGGATTCTTTCGGATCGGAGGAAGAAAGCAACCACCAAGCCGCTGCACAAGAGAAAGCAGACCGGACCGAAGCCCGTAAGCAAGTCGGGTCCGAACCAGAGATCGGAGTCGGCGGAGGTGCGTATTGCGACGAGGGCGAAACCGAGTTTCCCCACGACCCATCCGGCATGCAGACCGATTGGCATCCAGAGAGCGCGTGTTCGAAGCCGGGCATAGCCGAGGATGAGGCCGAGAATGAAAAGGGTGGTGAATCCGCCGAGAACGAAACCGGGCTGCCGAAATTGCCAGAAGCTCTTTGGGATTGTCTCCAACCCCGAGAGCCATGTGATTCCGGCGGCCGCTTCGGCGGGCGGCTTGAGAAAATGGACGATGGAGTAGAGCGCGGCAACGAAAAGGAGCGCCCGCACCGCGGGGTTGGAACGCTCCATCAATCCCTGGAGCGCGCCCCGAAACAGAAATTCTTCAATCACGGCGACCGTCGCGGCTGTCGGGAGGACGGCTGCGAGCTTCAGCCAGGAGATTTCGAATCTCGCATTATAACGATGAAAGGCGATAAGGAAGGCCCCAAAGAGAACCATCGAGCCGAGGGCGATGCCGGCTCCCAAAAAAAGATGCGGCCAGCCGCGCCGGTCCCGCTCCAATCCCAGTTCCCGGAAGCCGGCGGCGACGTTCAACCACCGGATCAAGGGCCAAAGCAGCGCAAGCACCGCGATCAGGACCGCGCGATCATAAACTCGGGGGAACTCGACGTTCCTCAAAAAAGGGAGCAACCCACCGAGCCCTCGGCAGGCCCAGTAAAGCTCCGGCGCGATGAGGGCGCCGAGCAGCACGGAAGCGAGCAGGAACACCGCAATTTTACCGATGTCTTTCAAGGGAACGGTGTGCTCATGGCTTTGGAGTGAGGGTTGCTACTCCTTCTTCACTACCGATAAAGGGGTGTAAAGGCGGCGGGCTGGCTGAAAGCCTTGCCGGGTGTCAAGCAAAGCCCTCATGTCGCTACTCCGACGCCTCCGCGATTTACGCAAGACGCAGGGCCTCACGCAAGAAGCTTTCGCGGAGCAGGCGGGGATGTCCTATAAATATTACCAGGCCGTCGAGGCAGGGCGGAAAGCCGAGATTCGGCTTTCGACGCTTGAACGTCTGGCGAACGCCTACGGGCTGGAAGTGTGGGAATTACTGGCCCCGACGCCGCCCAAACATCCATTGCCGCGTCGCACGTCCAAGCCTCGCAAACACGCCGCCGCACAATCGCCTGCCGCGCGTCGCCAGCGGTAGCTCACGCCGCCCAAGAGATGGACTTGCCTGCCCTCCTGAAACGCGCGGGCCATGCGCTTGCCACCCTGCTCTATCCGCCGCATTGCGTGCAGTGCTCCAGGGATACGTCGCCGGGCGAGCCCCTCTGCCAGGCATGCATGACTGGCGCAAAACGCATCAAGGCGCCTTTCTGCGAAGTTTGTTCGCAACCGTTCGACGGCGCGCTGGACGCTGCCTTCGCTTGTTCCAACTGTTCGCGCCGGCGTTTTTACTTTGCCTGCGCCGTGAGCCCCTACAGGAGCCGCGGCGTCGTCCGCGAACTCGTGCATCGCTTCAAGTACGAGGGCGAAACCCACTTGCGGCTCCCGCTCGCGCGGTGGCTCGGCGAGGCCCTGGATGATCCCCGCATCCGTTCCAGCCCTTTCGATTTTTTCGTCCCGGTCCCCCTGCACCCGTTGCGGCGGCGCGCGCGCGAGTTCAACCAGGCCGAAGTCCTGGCGCGAATACTCGCCGGGAAAGGCGGCCCTCCCGTGCTGGATTGCCTGAGAAGGATCCGGAACACCGTCACCCAGACTCGGCTGGACCGCGAGCAGCGCATGGAAAACTTGCGCAACGCCTTCGATATGCGCAAGAATAGGGATGTGCGCGGCAAGCACCTTATTTTGGTAGACGATGTCTTCACCACGGGATCGACCGCCGAAGAGTGCGCGCGGGTGTTGAGCCGCGCGGGCGCCAGGTCGATCCGTGTGATAACCATCGCCCGCGGCTGACGCGCGGCCTCCCGCCAGGCTGGCAATAACAAACGACGAGACTCCATGGGAATTTTTCAGAAACGCCCCTTCAACTATGGAAACAAGAAGAGGGATATGCCCGAGGGACTTTGGCAAAAATGTCCGGAGTGCGACAATGTCACCCATAACCTTGAACTGACGCAGAACCAGCGGGTTTGTCCCAAGTGCGATTACCATTTCACCCAGACCGCCATTGAGCGGATCGTGCATTTTCTGGATCCCGGCACGTTCGAGGAACGGGACGCCGGGATGCTCTCGGTCGATGCGTTGAAATTCCAGGGGCTGGTGACCTACCCGGACACATTGAAAAAACACCAGAAGAGGACCGGTCTGAAGGAAGCCGTCCTCTGTGGAACGGGGCTTCTGCATGGAGAACGGATTTCCCTCGCGGTCATGGACTTCAATTTCCTTGCCGCGACCATGGGTTCGGTGGTTGGCGAGAAGATCACCCGCGCCATCGAGCGCGGCACCCGGGAAAGGCTGCCCGTCATCACCATCGCCGCGTCGGGGGGGGCGCGCGTTTACGAGGGGATGCTCAGCCTGATGCAGATGGCCAAGACCAGCGGCGCCCTTGCCCTTCACGCCCAGGCGGGCCTCCCGTACATATCCGTGCTGACGAATCAGACCATGGCGGGCGTGATGGCCAGCTTCGCCTCGCTGGGCGACCTCATCGTCGCCGAGCCCAAATGCACCATCGGCTTCGCCGGCGCCCGCGTCATCCGGGAAACCACGCACCAGGAACTTCCAGCGGGTTTCCAAACGGCGGAATTTCTCGAGGAACACGGCCTCATCGACATGATCGTGCATCGGAAAAAGATGCGCAATACGCTCGCGGAAGTGCTGAAGTACCTTTCGCCCAAAAGCGCCTCTTCGTGAACTACGCGGAGGCAGGCGCCTGGCTTTACGGAGCCCAGCTTCGTGGAATCAAGCTCGGACTCGGCAACACGAGGGATCTCCTCGACCGCCTTGGCGTCGATCTCGGCCCGCGGCGGTTCATCCACGTCGCCGGAACGAATGGAAAGGGATCGGTCTGCGCCCTCATCGACTCGATCTGCCGGGCCGAAGGGATTCATTCGGGCCTTTTTACCTCTCCTCATCTGCTCACCTTCCGCGAACGCATCCGCATTGACGGGGAGAAGATCGAGGAGAGTGAGACAGCCGCGGGGTTGACCGGCATCCGGGAAATCGCCGCGCAAGGCGGCGTTCAGCCGACCTTTTTCGAGATAACCACCGCTCTGGCCCTCGAATATTTCCAACGAAAGAACGTCGATGTCGTTGTCCTGGAGACCGGACTCGGCGGGCGCTTCGATGCCACCAACGTCGTCACTCCGGCCGTTTCAGTCCTCACCTCCATCGATCTGGATCATGAGGCGTGGCTCGGTTCCTCGGTCGCCGCGATTGCCGGGGAGAAGGCGGGCATCATCAAACCGGGCGTCCCGGCGGTATCCGTTCCGCAGCGGGAAGAAGTCGCGGAAGTGCTTTCCGAGGCCGCCCGCAAAGCCGGTTCCGAGCTTCGTTTCATCAACGCTCCCATTAAGAATGCCGTGCCCGGCCTGCCCGGCAGCCACCAGAAGTGGAACGCCGCCCTGGCCATCGCCGCCCTGGAAGCGGCCTCGACGGCGGTATCGGCAAGATCCATCGAAAAGGGCATCAGCGAGGTCGTCTGGCCGGGCCGCTTCCAAATAATCGACAGACGCTACATCCTCGACGGCGCCCATAATAAGGCAGCCGCGGAGAGGCTCGCCCTCACTTGGAAAGAAATCTACGGCGACGCTAGGGCGACGGTCATCCTCGGCGTCCTCAAGGACAAGGACGCGCGTGCGATTTGCGCCGAACTGCTCCCAATCGCCGACGCGTTTATAGCCAGCCCGGTTCGCAGCTCGCGTTCCTCGACCGCTCAGGAAATGGTTGAAGCGATCCGGGCCGTAAATCCAGCCACGCCCTGCCAGCTTGCCGAAAACCTGTCCGCCGCCCTGGAAATCGCAAAGCGCCGGGTGCGCCGGATATTGATAACCGGCTCCCTGTTCCTGGTGGGCGAAGCCATCGCGGTATTGGAAGGCTCGCCGGCCGCGCCCGAGTTCACCTCGCAATGATGTGAGAGACCCTTTCCTACCTTTTTCACGGTCTCCGAGTCAAATCCCGCGCTGCAAACGCAGGGCCAATACCTGCGGCAAGCCGGCCGCGAGAATCCTCCTCTGCGCCGTTTTCACGTCGTAGGGGATTCGCCGGAACTCGATTTCCCGTGTCTCGGGATCGAAAAGAACGTAGCACGCCTCCGGCCGGCCTTCGCGGTTCTGGCCCACCGATCCGACGTTCACCAGGAATTTCCACGGCTCCGCCATGCTGACGTGCTCATGCGCCGGCTTGAAACCGATGCGCCCGTGCTCGTCCATGAGCCAGACCACCGGTTTGTGCGTATGGCCGGAGAACGCTATCAGCGTCTGCTGTTTGCGAAAATGCGCCAGGGCAGTGGCGCTTGAAAGGATGTATTGGAATTCGGAAGGCTCATCGAGGGACGCGTGGACGTAACTGATTCCGCCGGCTGATTTCACGAGCGGCAGCCCGCGCAAATACCGCTTTTCCTCCTCCGAAAGCTGTTTTCTGGAATACTCGATGCCTGCGCCCGCCACGGCGTTGAACCAATCGACGGCCAAGTCTCCGGCGCACGCGAGGTCATGGTTTCCCTGAAGCACGAACTCGCAAACAGCCCGCACCCGTTCCAGGCATGCCACGGGCTCCGCGTTATATCCGACCGTGTCGCCGAGACAAACGAGCCGGCTCGCGCCCTTCTCTTGGATGTCCTTCAACACCGCTTCCAACGCGGGAAGATTGCTGTGGACATCGCTGAAAATCGCGGTCTTCATGCGGCGAAGGCTCCGATGCCTGGTTAGCGGGGGAGGTCGTCCTTCCTTGCGACCAGCCAGAGTGTGTCGCTTATGGGAGAGCGGTCCCGTAATTTGAAACGCTCGATGCGCAGGCCGGCGTTGGTTATCATGCCGCGCAAGGAGCGGGGGGTGAAGTAGTTGACGTGTTCAGGGAGACGCATGCCGGGCCAGTTTTTCCCGCGGACGACCCTCGAGAGGGACGCGTAGTTGGGGACTTTGACGATGGCGCGGCCTCCGTCGCGCAGGGTTCGCTTGCATTCACGCAGGACGGCCATGGGCTGGACTTCGTGCTCGAGGTACGCGGACATGATGATACCCGAGAACATTCCATCCTGGAATTGACGCAGGCCCGAAAGGCCATCGGTGTGCACGGCAAGTCCTCCCCTTTTGCCGCAAACCTTCGCGGCTTTCTTGTAGAGAGTTTCGGAGATTTCGATGCCGTGGGGCACCATGCTGGCAGGCAGGACTTTCAGAATGCCTCCCCCGGCGCAACCGATATCGAGGACGTTGCCACTTGAGAAATGCGCGCGGATGAGCGTCCCCAGCTTGTTTCTTTTCAATACGCGCTTGCGGAACCACTTCATCCATCCGCTGATGACGTGGAGTCTCGGATCGCGCTCACGCTTCCTCTGGTTTTCCTTAACCGAGGAAACTTCCCAGGCATGCTCCTTGTCGAGGGCTTCGTAATCGACGGGGTTTGCAAGGTAGGTGAACCGGCAGCGGGGGCACCGCGTGAGTTTCCACCCCTCCGCGGAGTTTGGCGACGGGACGGCCGCGCTATTCTCGCGCTCGCAAAAGGGACATGCGCGGTCACGCGTCGGGGATGAAGGCTGAACCATTGTCAAAGAATCGGAAGTAAAAAAAAGATAAGCAGTTTTGCCCTCCGAGTTTCGAATCAAGCAAAAGGGAACTCATAGAATATGCTTTGGACAATCTTTGTCATTTTGATGGTGCTATGGCTCGTGGGGCTGGTTAGCTTCCATGCGATCGGAGCCTACGTCCACATCCTGCTGGTAATTGCCATCGTCGTGCTTCTCGTGCGGCTCATCGGCGGCGGCCCGACGATTTAACTTCTTCAACTTCAAAATGAAAAACGGAATAGTCATCGGAGTCGTGCTCATCGTGCTGGGGGTCATCGCGCTTGCGTACCAGGGAATCACTTATACGACACGGCAAAAGGTGCTGGATATCGGGCCGATTCACGCCACCGCGGAACACGAAAAGACAATCCCGCTGCCGCCGATCATCGGGGCGGCCGCGATTCTTGGCGGGCTCGTCATCGTTGTATTGGGCGCGCGAAAGGGTTGATGCCGCGTGCCGCGTCGCGCGGACTGCCGGGAATAACATCACGCTTCCCCGCCAGCCTTCTCGGCGACCAGGACGAGGCGTTGCCACCACCAGACGGTCCTGCCATCCTCTTGCGTGATTCGGAAGATTTGCCGAATGGATGGGGAGGCGCTCTCCACCAGATCGTAAACCTTTCGACGGTTTTCGGGCGTGGTGGCCGCGGTTTCGAAATACCATTCCAGGTCCGGCATCTTGAAGGGAGAAAGGGAGAGGTGACGGACTTTCAGCCCGCTTTTCTCGCAGAGGCGTTGCGCCTCCTTCGGAGTGAGAAGCCGGTGGTGGCTCGGGTCGCGCCATTTCTCGACGGCGTGCAACCACTCCTCGGCTTCCGGTTCGCCGTCAGGAGCGGATCCGTCGATCAACAGGAAATACCCGCCCTCTCGAAGCACCCTGGCGCTTTCGGCGGCGAATGCCTCCGGAGAACTGAAGTGATGGGCCGCGACGCGGCAGGTGACGAGGTCGAAGGAGCCGCCGGGGTACGGCAGTTCCTCCGCCGGATGCTGGTTGGTCTTAATGCTGAGTCCGCGTTTCGTGGCGGCCTCCCTGGCCCGGGCGAGCATCGGCGCGGCGATGTCCGCGACGGTGACATCGTAGTCCAGGCTTGCCAGGTAAAGCCCGGTATGCCCCGCGCCGGTGGCGACATCCAGCGCGCGCGAGCGGGGCGCGAGGGGAATGTGGGCAAGCGCCATCTGGACGTCTTCGACGTTTCCCAGAATGTGGCCCTGGCCGTAGCGGTGGCTTTGCTTCGAGAACTGGTCTCGAGCCATTTCCTGAATTTCATCCAGTTTCATGAAGAAAGAAAAATATGCACGCTCCCAAGGCGGATGCAAAAAGGTTCGCGCCAAACGGGTTTCGGCTTGTCTTTAAAGGGAGGCGGCCGGCACAGCCGGCTCTCCGGCAAACGGGACTGTTCCCGCAACGCTACTGGATATCGTGGATATGGAGGACGATGGAGATTCGCAGCCCGCCGTTTTCCTGGAAGACGCGGCCTTCCATCCCCTGGAGGAGACGGAGGCCCTTGAGAAGGCTGCGAAGCTTGGGTTCGTTTTGGGTGAAGCGGGCGGCGGCATCCGGCTTTTGCTTGAAAAACAATTCGGGATGCTCCCCGGCAAGATTAAGCCATCTTTCGGCGAAGTCATACGCGGCGGTCAGCCGGACATCGATCTTCAAAGCGGAAGGAACGCCGCCGCTCGCCGCGCCTTTGAGAGCGTCGCTTATCTCGGAGGAATAGGCGGGCGAAGTGCTCGCGATGAAATCCTTGCCGGCGGAAATCGTGATGTTCGGCAGCAGATCGCCGGTGTCGATTGGGAGAGGATAGAAGAACATTTCGGCTCCGCCCAAATCCTTGCTTTGCGGCTCGGGCAGGCCGCCGGAGGGTTGCATCTTCGGCGGCAGAAATACGCTCAGTTGCCGCGCGAGGGCGAGATAGCTCGCCCAACTCTGCGCGAGAAGTTTTTCATCCGCCACCTCCCTGATCACCGCAATGCGCATCATCCTGCCCTCTTGCTGGATCGGAACGGGAATCTGCGGAAGGGCGGGAATGGCGCCGTTCAGGTCGACGCTGAGAGTGGACTCCGTTCCCAGGCTCTTCAGGAATTGATCGCGGGTGATGTGATAGAGATCTGTAAGCCTCGGCATCACCAAAGCCTCCGCCATGGCGAATCCCGGACGCTTCTGGCCGGAGAGATTGGGGAGGACGGCGCGGTGATAGAGATCCAGGGACGTTTTTGCGAGGTCATCAAGCCAATCGAGGAACGCCGGGCCGAAGGCGGGGTCGGCCTGGCTGCCCGCCCAGATGAAACTCGAAGGGAGATCAGCCGGCTCGAAAGTAAGCGGCTTGCCCGTGGCCAGGCCCGCGGGCAGGACGCCGCCGTATTGCTCTGTCCGCAAGCCGTCCTGCCAATAACTGACGGCGACGGCCGGCTGAATAATCGTGGGATGCAGCAGGCTCTGGCCCTTTGCGTCGATCCGCCGCAGATTGGATTCTATTTGCTCGATGTCCTTTTGCGACAGGGACGCGGCTAGGGAAGGCTTGATGCTTTCAAAGGCCGGCAGCAAGTCGAAGTCTCGCTGCGACGCCTGTTCCAGCAATTTCTGGCATGTCCAACAGGCGCTCCAAACGGTCTTGCCGGCATAGGGCGTGAGAACCGAGAGCTCCGCGCGATGAAGCAGCGAGTCGGCCGGGGACGCCGCGAGTTTGAGGTGCGAATGATCCGGCCCTATCGATACCAGGAAGTAGTCGCCCACGTAACCGAACGCGGCTTCGACTTTTCTCGAAAGCAGCGCCTGGAGGTAGCCGTCGGCGGCGGCTTTGTCCTGGACATTTCTCTCCAGGAAGGCGCGCATCCGCTCCTGTTTGTCCGCGGGGATGAGGCTGCCGGCAACAAATGTCCACGAGGTGAAAGGCTTGTCGCCGAGGTTGAAGCTTGTGATCGCGACCGATGGAGGCAGCTTCTTCCGGAGGCGGTCGATCTGGTCCTGGAGAGCCGCTTTCTGCGATGACATTTTGAACCCGGCGACGAAGGGCGGGCATTGAAGGGACTGGATGTATGGCAAGAGCGCGGGCAACGCGCCCGGCATCCAGCTTGGATTCGGCTTGCCGCCGCTTAACGGGGCCACGATATCCTTGATCTCATGGATGCGCTGCTGCGTGCGAAACTCCTTCAGCAACTGCTGCCAGGTCTGTAAATCCTGGGTCGCCCCGTTTGCGAGGCTGATGAAGCATTCGTCGCCGAGCGCGTCGGCCGCGATGTGCCTCCATGCCAGGACGTCCGGATTGGAAATCGCGTTTTGGGCGTTGGGGGAGAAGAAATCCAATAATTTCCTTGTTCCCGGAACGCGGTCGAAATGATGTTGAAACAGATGACTGGCGCGCAACGCGGCGTATGCCTTGCTGTTGACCAAACGCTGCCAGACCTTTCGGGAATTGTAGAAAGCGGAGTAAGCTTCGACATCCTGCGGGATCTGGCTCATGAAGCCAAAAGTCTCGTCCAGGGGCGCAGCCGCCGGAGGGGCCGCCGCCTCGGGTTCCTTGTGTGAACAAGCGGCGAGGAGGAGTAAACCGGCGAGGAGGGCGGTGTGGCGCAGAGAGAAGGAGGGTTTCATGGTGGAGGCAGGTGCGCCCCTATTGGGGGCGAACCGGCGCGGAATTACAAACCAATATTTAATCCGGAGCGAATTGATTCAAATCGAAGGACCATGACACCCGTCCGCAAAATCCTCAAGATAGCCTTGCTCACCCTCGCGGACGGCATCAGCCAGAGTCTCCGTACCCGAAGGGTGAAACCGCGCGGGCATATCCTCGTCGCGGTTTTTCTCTTCACTGGAATTTTGTTTCAGACGAACGTTCATGCCGCCAGTTACTTCATCGATGCCTCGGGGCCTTTGGGCGATGGTTCGGGTTCAAGCGCGGCCAATGCCGCGGACGCATCCACCCCCGTAAAATATCGCGCCATCAATCAGGCGCACACCGCGCCAGGAACGGTGATCGTTTACGCCCCGGGAACCTACCTGATGAGCCCGGCCTTCTCGATGTTCAGCGGCGTAACCCACCAGGGCTCGGGGATCGATTCGACGATCATTAAAATCGGAGACGGCGCCGCCTCCGGCGCCTTTACTCCCATGTGGCTCGCGGATAATGGCACGATTTCCAGTTTTAAGTTCTTCGACGCCACTATCGACTTTAACCCCACCAACCAGCCGTGGTGGTCCCACGGACAAGGCGGCTGTATGGCTTTTGCATTTTCAACAGCCGATCACTGCGCCATCCAGCGGGTTAAGTTTATTAATATAGGCGCCAGGAAGGTGGAATCCTTTCCCATCTTTTTTATTGTTGGCACTTCGGCGAAGGGCAATCTCAACCATAATTTGGTCGATTCCTGCATCTTTACCCAACCCGTGGTCCACGGAAATACCGACGGGGGATTGACTTGCATTATGATGGCGGACGCGGAACCGAAAACCACGGTCGATAACACGAACATCGTTTCCAATTGCCAGTTCCTGAAGCTCAAGGCCCCCGAATACTCCGATTTTCCTTATGCGCAATGCTGCACGTGTCCTGTCGTAATCAACAATAAAGCCACAGGGGTGGACTCCCTTTGGTTTGTCGAGCCTGGAACCCAAACGCTGGGCAACAATGTCTTTTTTACAGGCCAGACCGTGCAAGTTACAGGCAACACTCTCATAGATTCCGGGGCGGTTGCCGCGATCCTAATGCATCCCAACGGAAATCTTGCGGGGAACCTGAACGTGCGAAATAACAACGTCGGGTTGACTCAGCATCCTTACTTTAAACAGGGACCACGCGGACCGGCGGGAGTCACAATCGAACAATATCAGGCCGGCAATCCACCGCTGGGGAATATCACGGTTCAAAACAACACGTTTACCGCTCCGCTTCCCAAGTCGACTTCTCCCTGTGCCGTCTCGGCGGACATTTCGGAGGGATCGGGAAAATATTTCCACATGGCGAGTCTTGCGGTGCTCGACAACACCTTCGTAAACTTCCCGCGGGACGGCAAAGAATTGCGGGTCACCACGAACCCGGCTTATAACCCGAACTACACGCACACCGGAAACACCTTTGCCCCGGGGAATAAGCCGCCGGCAATCAGCGGGCAGCCGGTCAGCGCCTCGCGCAATCCCTGAAAGAGAAGATTTGTTCGTGAGCCGGCGGGATCGAATCGATTTGAACGTTTCTACTCCCGGATCTGCCCGGAACCGCGAAGATGTAATTGTCCCTCGCCGCGCAGTTTCGCCTCAGCGTCCAACAGCCGTCGCCGATTTCCATCCGGCAGGCTCGCAACGCCTTTGCGAATCTCGCCCAGCGTCAAGACGCTCAGATACACCTGCTCTTTTTCGATACTCTCCAGAAATGCCACGACGCGGGCATCAGGATTGGGGCGAGTCAGTTCCGAGGGAATGTTCGTGTCAGCCAGGAACCCCTTCAAAGTTCAACCGCCCGTCCGGGGTCTTCGTCACGCTCGAAGTCGATATTCAGTCCAGCAAACGGAGAGTTGGCAAACAGGGCCGCGAGATTGCCTGCGGGGGCCACGGCCATCTTGCCCCGCCCTTTGAGGCGCTGCCGGATGGTTTCCACCCCCACCTCGACCGCCTGCTCGGCAGTCTCAATCAGACCGGCCTCAATCGCCCGCCCGATGACCTGCTCCTGTTCTGGCTTAAGCCGTTGAGCAAGCGTCTTCTCATTTGCATGTGCAAGCTTTTCGTTGAGCCACTCCGCTTCTTCTGGCACCGCCTCTACAATTCTCCTCTTCCTCTCCCGAAATTCGATCTTTGGTTGAAGACATCCTTCAAAAGAGGGGCTTGAACGATGGTATACCTCAAGAGCTTGAGCGAGAGATAGAATGACTTGATGACTGTAGAGATTAGGGTTAAAGATCGTCGCGAAATAAAGGTCCAATGCATCTTCCACTTGCGCTTCCAACTCATACCATTTCTGGAGCACCTCGCTGAAGCGCTCCTTAATGTCGTGATAGCTGACCAGGATATGCTGATGAATCAAATCACGTTCGGCTTCTTCGACGCCTCGATTTTCGTGCAGCAATTCACAGGTCTTCCATTCATTCGATCTAAGTTTGATCTCCTCGATGAATACCGGCCGCTGCGTCATGAGTGATAAGAAGCGACGAAATTTCTGAATGTATTTGTCCGAGATGGTGTCTATCGCTACCGTTTCATCAAAACGAAACTCGACGAGATGGTCTTCGTTTAGGGTTACTTTGCCCCCATCGGTCGCTCTGCTATAAGTGGGCAGAATAACGAACTCGACCGCGCTCGGCAATTGCACCTGGAGTTTATCCCTCGCCCGAACTTCGATTCTGTCCGTGAGTCCTGGCGGCTGCGTGATGTCAAATAGGGTGCTTCCCATCCAATTATGAAGCAGAGTATAACGCGCAACGCCCGTCTTGAATTTCGTTGTGACCCACGAATTGAACTCGTCACCTAAAATAGCTCTCAGTGGGCGACATTTTATGGATTTCAAGCCAAAGCTGGCTGAGCTGGCACCCACGCCGCCGCAATACAGAGACACATCATGGTTGTGCTCATCTCGCCCCACAATCACGCTGGGAAGTTTTACCCCCCCATTGATCGTCTACAGATCCTACTTTGAGGTCTGTGAACTCTCCTCCGACTTTTGTTTCAAGCGTGATTCCTTCCTCTGGGTCAAATGTAAGCACACCGAATTGCGGTTCCTGGTCTCGTCCAAGAATCCACCACTTTCCTTCTATTGTCCTCGGCTTGTTCATCCAATCTCCGTAGCTGTTCCAAATCTGGTTCATCCAGTGTCTTCAACCTCCGGTTCGAGTCGAGGTCAAAGCACCGCTTGAGGGTAGCCCCTGGCACCGGCGAGATTCCCGACATGGCACTCGTAGCGGGCCAGGTTGAAGTGAATGACAGCCGCCTCGTCGTGGCGCCCCAGGGCTTCCACAAGGACCGCCTTGCCCTTTTCGAGGGATTCAGCCCTCCCTGGTGGCTGTCGGCCAAGAAAGCCACCACTGGAGGTCGTCAGCCGCCTCCCGCGCCAGCTTCCTCCCAGGTGAACGATCAAAACCCAACGTCTGCTGATCCGTCCGGGGTTGCTGGCGCGTGATCTCAAGTTTCGGCGGCTCGACCATCACCGAGTCCCCGGGTAGACAACACCGCGGATCATCAACCCTGGCGCTGTTCACCAGCGGAGAAACCGCCAGCGAGGTCATCTCCTCGGCCCGGTATGGCGCGATGATTCGCTGAAAGCTCCGATCTGCCAGTTCTCCCGGCGAAAACCACTCCTCCCAATCCTCACGAGAGACGATGACGGGCATCCGGCCATGAATCGGTTCCAGCAATGAGTTCGCTGATGTCGTGGGCAAGGCAGCATAATTGCGCACCGCGAAGATCTACGGCAAAAAGAGACCGGAAGACACGCGCGAGCCGAATGATGCCTTGTGGACGAGAAAGAGAACCGATCGGCCAGCGAGTTCATGGAGACCGCGATCAAAATCGCCGGTCTGGATGAACCGACGGTTGCAAAGAACCTGCACGCGACCCTCGAAGCTCTGCACGGCGTCGAAATTCTTTCCATGGAGAACGGGGAAGTCAGCCTCCGGTACGACCCGGCGGAGAGTTCGCTGGCGGAAATCCAGGATGCGATAACCCATGGCGGGTTCAAGATGGAAAAGGAGCGATCAACGCGTTCCGCGCCCGAGGGAGAGCTGGAGGAACGTGATCATACTGGTAAGAAATGATAACATTAAATTCCCAAAACCCGGCAATGGCGAATGCATCGTCATTGTTCAGCGTGAACAGAAACGGGTGTTTTCCAATGGCTGTCCACTCGTAAAATCCATCGGCTGGAACCAAGCATCGCCGTCGGGTGAACGATTCCTTAAAGGAGGTCTTTTCCCGGACAGTTTCTGATCTGGCATTGATCAGCGGCCTCTTGTCCGGCGTCCAGGTCGGAATGATTCGCCGCGAGTGTGAAAAGAACAGTCCTCGCTGATCCAGAAGGTGGCCATGCGGGTCGACGTCGGCAAATCGGCGCCGCAAATGGTTCCTGGCACACCGTCGACCCTGAAAGGAAGCCCGCTTTGCGAGCGGGGACTTCTTTCGGGGAACCAACTGTCGCCGCCATGATCCGTTCGACGCCGCAGTCCACCTCGTCTCCGCTTTCCTCCTCATCAGGAATTCGTGAAAAACACTGCCTAGACTAGCGTTCTTTATCAGTCGAGGCACTCGACGGACTTGATAACGAGCCGACGTTTCGGAGATCAATGGCATGGATTCCCAATTGAGAGGCGGGCGAATCCTGTTTCAAGCGAAAGTTACCGTGCTCCGGGTCCTCGAATTTTGGATCCGTCACCAGGGAATGTTGATCGAAGCCGCTGAAATCGCCCTTCCCAAGCTGGATAAGCCGCCCGTTTTGCCAGTAGATGTTGTGGTCGCATTCAACGAGCGGAAGTTTGTCCCAAGCCGCCCAGGAGGTGTCGAAAAACGGCGTGCCCGCACCTTGAAAGAAAATGTTTTTTCTTATAACGGACCGCATGGGCGGCGTATTGTATTTCTCCGGTTGAACAAAGATATCGCCCTGACGCGACCAGGCAAAGACGTTGTTCTCCAGGACATTTCGAGGCGCGCCGTGGAGCTGGAGACCGAAATTGGAGTCGTTGATGACATTGTCCGTGACTTGCACGTCTTCGCAATAGTCGTCGAGATAGATGCCAAAATAGGCGCCCGTTCCTTTTCCAACGTGCTCGATGAGATTGTTGCGGACAATATTCACTCCGCTACCCATGACGCCCCAAAGGTAGATTCCGCCTCCGTCGCCGAGTTCCTCCATGACATGATGGATGTGATTGAACTCGATGATATTTCCCAGCGTAGGGACAAAAGGCTTGATGCCAACAGCCCTAAAAGGCGGCTTCAGACCCGGGGAGGCAGCCTGATTCCAATATTCCGGGCGTTCACCATTGACGGTGATTCCATCGAAAGGCATGTCATAAATGAGATTGTGGGCGATGCGATTATGGGCGGTGAGATCGAGCTCAACGCCCGAGACGCGCCGAGCGACGGTTCCGCAATGATGGATCGTATTATTTTCGACGACATTGCCCGAACTGATGGGAGGCCCGCCTCCCAGGTAATCGGTGATCTTTACCGGGGTTTCGCCGACGCCGGTGAATTCGTTCTTGGAAATCAAATTATTTTGACATTCCTTCCAGAGGACGACTCCGCAACCTCCCACATCGGTGAAAAGGCAGTTGCGCACCTCGCAATTCCGCACGCCACCTCCAAGGAAAACGGCGGAGCCGTTCAAGTCGGGCGTGGTGTCGAAACGGCCGGCATGAGCGAAGGTCAGGCCGTCAAAAACGACGTGCTCCACCCATTGATGTTTTTCGACATCGCCCCGGACGGAAACCAGGAGAGGCAAACCACCGGCGATCACCCCGGCCCGATTGGGGTCCACGCCCACCGGAGGCCAAAACAGAAGGGTTCTTTGGTTCGGATCGAAACACCACGCGCCCGGCTGATCGACTGCCTCGCGGATGTTTTCGATATAGTAATCGCCTGACCGTCCCTGTCCGTCCCCGGCCAGAGACCATTGGGATTCCTTGGCGAGGGTCACGGTCAGGTTCTTCTCGTCGATGGATTGAATCGGCAAGGTTTCATCAAACCATTCGCGCGACTTGATGATGACCATTCCGTTGGCTGCATCGGGCCAAGCCTTCAGCTCGCCCGCGTTAAAGGAAAACTTCCTTGTGCCCTGGTTTTTTATGTAAATGGCGTGCATGAACCCGCTCCGGGGAAAGCGCGCGCGGGGCTGTTTTTTGCCGTTCACAAACAGGTCCTCGACCGGGCGCGGCAAGTCCGGCAGATGAATCGACCACAAGGGGCCATGATCCTGTTTCCGCCAGGTTCCGGAAAGGTTTATTCCTCCATCAAATACCGGCTTTTCGTCGGGATAGGCGACCAGTTTCAAGGGATGATCAACGGTGCCCGAGTCCGCGGCGATCAGCTCGACCGCCTTGCTCAAAATATAAGTGCCGCCCCTGATCGTGATCACGGGACCGGGCCTGCCGGCCGCCGTCCCTTCGCGGCTTGCCTGCAAGGCACGCTCCAGGGTGGCGAACGGGCCGTTCGTTTTATCCTTATTGGCTTCCGCCAGCGTACCTGTCCACTGGTTATTGCCTTGCGGTGCAACAAAGAGACCGGCTTTGCTGTTGTCAACGGCTTGCCCGGGCGCTGTCGACACAAGGCTTATCAAAAACGGACCGAGAAAAAGAGTGAAAAGAGCACCGAGTTTGAGCCGCTTTGAATACGTCATTAATTGCGAGTGATTTCAGTTGGGGTTTCCCCTTTGCGTTCTTCGCTGCAACCAGCGGTGGGCTGTTCATCGGGATTTTCTCCGCGCTCCTCTATTTTACGAGATTCTTCATTCGTTCTTCAGACGATGAGGATGGATTTGACAGGCGAGCAAACCCTGCCATCTTACCCGTCCTCCCCGAATTGGGAATTTACCGGCGGTAGCGTGTCAACCCGTTGAAACTTGGGCTAGAATCCGAGTGAGGTTAAAATCCTCGTCCGCCGACATTCCTTTCGCTAAAATCATCCTTTGGCCCGTAGATTCCCTTCGATGACCACCGAGGAATTGGAAACACTAATGGAAGCCAGAGCCGAGAGTCAACATCTCGACTTCAAGACCGACTGTCCCTGGAACGTCAACACCTTCGCAAAACACATCCTTGCAATGTCGAATCTTCAGGATGGTGGCCGCATGATTATCGGTGTTGAGGACAAGACCCTTCGTCGAATCGGAATCTCCTCCGCAAATCGTGCCACGTTTGATATCGACGTAATGAGGGATCAAATCGCCTCACTCGCTGATCCACACGCGATCTTCCGGGTCGATTTTCCAAAAGGTAGGGACGGCAAAGACTACGCGGTCATCACGGTCCTGCCTTTTCGTGAGATTCCCGTTATTTGCAAAAAGGACAGTCCGCCGGCGGGTGTGACGGCCGGTGTAGTATATTATAGAAACAGCACTCGGAGGGTTGAAAGCGCCGCCGTATCCAATTCCACTGACATGCGCGATATAATCGAACTGGCAACGGTCCGGATGATGCAACGCAGAGCGGCTGTAGGCTATTCGGTCTTGCCAGATGACGCAGCAAAACTGGAGGCGGAACTGGACGGATTATGAAACCGGGACTACTGGAACAGATCAAATCCAGGGGTTATTGGCGAATAAATTTTCGACCACTGACCGCTTCCATTAAACTGAAGACGCTCCAAGAATGCAAGCTCTTAGTTGAGCGGAACTCCGTTCTTCTTCGGGGATGGGACTATCCCCACATTCCGAAACGATCTGATGCCGACTCCGACATTGACTTTTGTGGTGAATACGTGGAGGGATGGGCCGATTGGTCGGGCTACAAGGAATTCTGGAGGATCTACAAGAGCGCGCAATTCCTGAATTACCGTGCCCTCCGTGAAGACTGGTATGAGCAACGCGATTCTTTGCCGGTATCGTCACGTTCTATCAAGCCCGGCACCGCCCTCATCATAATCGGCTCGGTGATTTATGAAATAACGGAGGTTTTCGAGTTTCTATGTCGACTAGCCAAACAGGGTATCTACGAAGAAGGGGTTATTGTGAAAATTTCGCTGCACAACACGCAGAATCGCATACTCGTGATCGAAGATCCTAGAAGGGCTCCATTTGACTATCCCAGAAAGACCGGCGCGAACGAGGTAGTTTTTTCTAAGACCTATACCAAGTCCGATATTCTTGTAAATCCAAAAGGACTCGGAACGGGCGTGATCCTCCAGATTTTTGATGCATTCGGCTGGACCACCAGCTCGGAATTTGTGGATGCTGAACAGGTAGGTCTATATTCCCTCAGATTCTGATAAAGTGGCTGTTTGAGTCTGTCGGGACCTCGGTCTGCCAGGAATAAAAGATCGTATATTGCGAAGGCATTCAGCTATTCAGCATATTCCATCGCCCCGTACCGCTATGTTCAGGTGGAGGGATGGCCAGGCACCCCCGGGTTGCGGAATATCGTTTTATGCGTCGTGCGCAATGCCGTCGATGATCGGGGA